>VFSW01002946.1_pt1 | contig 25622 bp, 27 predicted proteins | sample 5358111 | NCBI WGS metagenome assembly VFSW01 (sample SAMN11554181, study PRJNA540505) | mine drainage metagenome | isolation source: sediment from site ElyBrook_90M | place: USA: Ely Copper Mine, Vershire, VT | collected 2017
GAACGCCGCGCGGAATATACACAAAGCTTCCATCGGAAAAGACCGCGCTGTTGAGGGCCGTGAAGTAGTTATCACCGGGCGGCACCACACTGCCCAGATATTTCCGAACCAACTCGGGGTGCTCCCGCACCGCTTCGCTGATCGATCCAAAAATGACACCGACTTTGGCAAGACTGTCGCGAAACGTCGTCGCCACCGAAACGCTGTCGAAAACGGCATCGACGGCCACGCCGGCCAAGGCCGCGCGCTCGTTCAACGGAATGCCGAGCTTGTCATACATGCTGATCAATTCGGGATCGACGTCGGCGAGCGACTTCGGTGCCTCGCGTTTCGGCGCGGCATAATAATACAGATCCTGATAGTCGATCCTGGGGTGCCGAACGCGTGCCCAATTCGGCTCCTCCATCGTGAGCCACGCCCGATAGGACTTCAACCGCCATTCGAGCAGCCAGTCGGGTTCGCCCTTCTTGGCAGAAATCAGGCGTACGATATCCTCGCTCAGCCCTTTCGGGGCGAACTCCATTTCGATATTCGTCTCGAAACCGTATTTATACCCACCATCGGTCAGGCGATCGATGGCTTCAATTGTTTCAGTAACCGCGGGCATGAAATCCTCTATTCTACGATGGATGACGCGAACGTGCCGGCTTCGACCGACAAACCGATGCGTAACGATTTCGGGACGGCCTCCCTCTGCATGTCGGCAAGGGTAATCGAGGTCAGGGCTTCGCTTATGGCGTCATTGACGACACCCCATCGGCCGGCCATCGGGCAGAGCGACTGGCTTTCGCAGCTTCCAACCGAACCCTCGACGCAAGCCGTCAGCGCAATCGGTCCATCGATTGCGACAATGACGTCAGCGACCGGAATCGCCGCAAGCGTCCGGTTCAACCGATAGCCACCATGCGCCCCACGCTGTGACGTGACCAGATTGGCCTGCGCCAGGCCTTTCAGGACCTTCGAAACGGTCGGCTCCGGAATCCCGGTCGCCGCCGCGATGCTCGGCGCAGTCTCCACCGTAACGGCGCTGGAGAGCCTGACCAGAACGACAACGGCATAATCTGTCAAACGCGACAATCTGAGCATGGACCACCTCATTACGGACAACAACGGTCCTGATTACTCAGATGGTCCAATGAGCCCCAGTCGTCAAGACCGGCCCATGGCCGATGATCCGGTCTTGCAGGGCTTGGCATACGCGATCAGGGTTTCATTGCCTGGCCTGCACCCAGATAATTTGTCTGTGACGAATTGGCGATCACGGTCGCGTTGGAACAAAGGCCAACCGCGAACAACGCGCCGGTCCCGCCCTCAATCGAGTTGGTGCCCGAAGTCCCACCAGCCATGATCGCCGCGCCGGCGAAACCTTGAAACAAAACCGCGCCGGCCCTTCGCAAGGATTGACCCGAAACCGTAATCAATCTTTCGCAAATATACTCTGAACCGCAGGCACCAACGCGGCGGGACTTTGTATCGTGATCGTGCCGTTGGCCTGTCCGTAGCCCCAACTGACAAAAATAGTCGCGACGCCAAGCCCGGCTGCGGTCGCCATATCATTGGCGTGGTCACCGACCATGATCGCCTGATCTTTCTCGATCGACATCGCCGCAAGGACCGCCGCGAGATGACGCGGATCGGGCTTGCGATAGGGTGTCGCATCGCCGCCGATCACCACCGGAAAAAATCGATCAAGATCAAGTGCCGCCAGCACCTTGCGCGCGGACACTTCCGGCTTGTTGGTACACAGGCCCAGTTGATACCCTAGTGCGGTCAAACGCGCCAAAGCCTCGGTTACGCCGGCATATGGCTCCGTCAGATCCGTGACATGCGCCTCGTAATCCGCGAGAAAGATCAACTCGTCCTCAGCCGTCGGCTGGCTGCCCCGCGCGGCATAGCCCTTCTGCAGCAGGACCTTGGCCCCGTCGCCCACCATCGGGCCAACGTCTGATCTCGAAAGGGGGGGGTAGTCATGGCGTGACAACGACCGGTTCAACGCAGCCGCCAGATCCGGCAGACTATCGATCAGCGTACCGTCCAGATCGAACACGACAGCTTTTGCATCCATGGCACTGACATACTCCGAAACCCGATGTGACGCCTAACCCTTTGACATAAACCGCTTGGCAAGGCTACCGCTGCGCTCATGGATACTGTCGTGATCATCCTCGCCGCCGGCCTCGGCACCCGCATGAAGTCGGCGCTCCCCAAGGTGTTGCACCCGCTCGCCGGCACACCGATGCTCAATCATCTCATCTCAGCCTGCAAACCCGTGTTCGACCGGATCGTCGTGGTCACCGGGCCCGACATGCCGAACGTCGCCGCTTCCGCCGCACCGCATCAGGTGGTCGTCCAGCATGAGCGCCACGGCACAGCCGATGCGGCCATGGCGGCAGCGGCGCTGTTTGGAACCGGTATCGTAACCATCATCTACGGCGACAACCCTCTTCTGGCCTCCGATACACTCGCCCAACTCGGCAGGCAGCTGTCGGCCGGGACGATCGGCATGTCGCTGCTCGCCACCCGGCCGACCGATCCGGGCACATTCGGGCGCATCGTCGGCGCCGCAGGATTCGCCACCAGGATCGTGGAGTATGCCGACGCATCGGAACAGGAGCGAACGATCGATTTATGCAACGCGGGCGGCTTTACCGCGCATGCCGCCGACATGCTGCGATGGCTCAAGCAGATCGGCAACCGCAATTCCAAGGGCGAATACTACCTGACCGATATCGTCAAAGTCGCAAATGCCGACGCGAGGCCAGTCGCCGTGGTCGAAGCGCCCTGGGACGAGTGCCGTGGCGTCAATTCGCGGGCCGAACTCGCGGTGGCGGAAGCCGTGATCCAGGCCCGGTTGCGTCGTGCCGCGCTTGACGCCGGCGTCACCCTGATTGCGCCGGAAACCGTTTTCCTGTCGGCGGACACCATGATCGCGCCGGATGTCACCATCGAGCCGCACGTCGTATGCGGACGGGGCGTTTCCATCGCATCGGGAGCGGTGATCCGCGCCTTCTCGCATCTCGAGGGTTGCACGATCGGTACGGGCGCAATCATCGGTCCCTACGCGCGCATCCGGCCGGGCAGCGTCGTCGACGAAGCCGCTCACGTCGGCAATTTCGTCGAACTGAAGGCCACTCACCTCGGCGCCGGCGCGAAAGCCAATCATCTGACCTACCTTGGCGACACGACGATCGGCGCGCGGAGCAACATTGGCGCGGGGACCATCACGTGCAACTATGATGGCCAGAGCAAGCACCGCACAACGGTCGGATCAAATGTCTTTGTCGGATCGAATGTCGCCTTGGTCGCGCCGATCTCCGTCGGCGATGGCGCCGTGATCGGCGCCGGAAGCGTGATCACCAGCGAAGTCGAAGCCGGCGCGCTCGCGATCGGCCGCGCGCGGCAGATCGACAAGCCAGGCGGGGCCGCCCGGTATAAACGCGCGAAGGATAAATCGTAATGTGTGGTATCGTCGGGGTGATCGGCAAAGGCGCCGCTGCGCCGTTGTTGTTGGATGGATTATCCCGCCTCGCCTATCGTGGCTACGATAGTGCAGGCATAGCGACGTTGGTCGGCAACACGATCGATCGGCGGCGCGCCGAAGGCAAACTGCCGAACCTCGCCGAATCCCTCGCACAACGGCCGCTCGATGGCACGACCGGTATCGGGCATACCCGCTGGGCAACGCATGGCGCTCCCACGATAACCAATGCGCATCCGCACGGCACCGAACGAGTCGCCGTCGTTCATAACGGCATCATTGAAAATCATGCCGCCTTGCGTGCGGAGCTTGAAGCTGAAGGTCAGGTGTTCGTCACCGAAACCGATACCGAAACGGTCGCCCAACTGGTCGACCTCCACCTCGCGCGGGGAATGGAGCCGATTGCCGCGGCCGCCACCGCGTTTCGTCGGCTGGAAGGCGCCTACGCCCTCGCCCTGATTTTCGCAGGTCATCCGGAACTGATGATCGGCGCACAACGCGGAGCGCCCCTCGCCGTCGGGTTTGGTGACGATGAAATGTTCCTGGGGTCGGACGCGTTGGCCCTGGCCCCCCTGACCCGTCGCATCGCCTACCTCACGGACGGCGACTGGGTTGTCGTCACCCGGACGGGTGCGGCGTTTTACGATAGCCTCGATCGGCCGATCGATCGCGAAATCAAACTGACCCGCCTGACGGGTGCAGCGATCGGCAAGGGCAATTTTCGACATTTCATGGAAAAGGAGTTGCACGAAAATCCCGTCGTCATCGGCGACACGCTCCATCGCATGATCGATCCCGCCACGCGGATGCCGGTGCTGCCCGAACTGGCGATCGACCTGCGTGCGATTTCCCGCATGACGGTATCGGCCTGCGGCTCGGCTTTTTATGCCGGCCTGACCGCCCGCTATTGGCTGGAACGCTATGCCCGGATACCGGTCGATGCCGATGTCGCGAGCGAATTTCGGTATCGCGAGCCGCCTCTCAGCCCAGACCAACTCGGTCTCGTCGTCAGCCAATCCGGCGAAACCGCCGACACGATGGCCGCCCTTCGCTACATGAAGCAACAGGGCTGCAAGGTTATGTCGGTGGTCAACGTGCCCGAAAGCACCATGGCACGCGAATCGGACCTGATGCTCGAAACAATCGCCGGACCGGAAATCAGCGTCGCCAGCACCAAGGCGTTTACCGCGCAACTAACCGTTCTTGCTGGATTTTCTCTCGCCCTAGCCAAAGCGCGCGGTACGCTCGGGATCGCCGAAATAGCATCGCTGGTGGAGGCCTTGATGGAACTGCCAGCAAAGGCGGCTCAAGTCTTGAACGACGATGAGACGATCCGCACGCTGGCGTCTCAAATCCAGGATGCACGCGACGTCCTGTTCTTCGGTCGTGGATCAATGATGCCGATCGCATTGGAAGGTGCGCTGAAGCTCAAGGAACTCAGCTATATCCACGCCGAAGGATATCCGGCCGGGGAGATGAAACACGGCCCGATCGCCCTGATCGACCCCAGCGTGCCGGTCATTGCGGTGCTACCCTCGGGGCCGTTGTTTGAGAAGACCGCCTCGAATCTCCAGGAAGCGGCAGCACGTGGCGGACGGATCATCTTATTCAGCGATGCCGCGGGCGCGGCAAAACTAGCGAACATCACCACTCACAGCGTGATCCTGCCGGACTGCGACCCATTCGTCGCACCAATCCTCTACGCAATTCCAGTGCAGCTCCTGGCATACCATGTCGCGATCCTGAAAGGGACGGACGTCGATCAACCGCGTAATCTCGCCAAGTCCGTAACGGTCGAATAATTCATAAAAAAACCCCGGAAACAATGTTTCCGGGGTTCCTTGCATCAGATGCGCCAGTCCAGCTTCAGCTGCGCCGGTTGCCCATGAACTGCAAGAGAAACATGAACAAGTTGATGAACGTCAGATACAATTGCAACGCGTCGTAAACGCTCCGCTTCGAAGCGACATCAGCGCCGAACCGATAGCCATACTGAACATAATCAGCCTTGATCCGCTGGGTATCGTAAGCCGCCAAACCGGTGAATACCAAGACACCGATCGCGCTGATGGCAAACTGCAACGCCGATGAATGCAGGAACATGTTGACGACCATCGCAATCAGCAGTCCGATCACGCCCATGATCAGGAAACTGCCGAATCTCGCCAGATTTGCTTTCGTCGTGTAGCCATAAACGCTCATGGCAGCGAACGTTCCAGCCGTCACGAAGAACGTCGCAAGAATCGATGTCCCGGTGTAGATCAGAAAGATATTCGTCAAACTCGCGCCCATCAACGCACAAAACGCCCAGAACAGACCCTGAGCCTGCGTCGTCGAGAGCTTGTTGACCCCGAAACTCATGATCATGACGAAACCGATGGGCGCAAACATCGTCACATAGGCCAGAATGCCTGGCTGACGGACAACGGCGCCGCTGGCCGTCGTGACCAACGGATAAAAAATATCTATCAGGCTCGTTTGCGAGATTGCCAGCGAGACGATCGCTGTCAGGAACAGCCCTGAAGCCATCCAGTTGTAGACCCGCAACATATAGGCGCGCAGACCCTCGTCCAAAACGCCAGCGCCCGCTGCGGCGCTCGCGCCGCGATAGGATCGCATGTCAGGACCAATAGCCATGATTGCTCGTCACTCCTCAAAGGCGGCGGGACTGCCGCATTTCCGGTCTTATTTTGGCCATTCTGGCACGCCGATCAAGCATAATCGGCGCGGCACAGATAATATTGGCGTAACGATGACATCAGGATCGCATCGTTAGCGTTACCGGCGCAGACCCAAGCGGCCGATAAGCGCTTCATAACGCTTGTGATCTTGTTTTTTCACATAGTCCAGCAACCGGCGACGGCGGCCGACCAACATCAGAAGTCCGCGGCGCGAATGAAAATCCTTCGCATGCGTTTTCAGGTGGTCGGTCAGATTGGTGATCCGTTCAGACAGAAGTGCCACCTGAACTTCCGGGCTACCGGTATCGTTTTCACCGTTGGCGTATTCGCCAATCAAAGACTGGCGCCGTTCCGCAGTAATCGACATCGCATATACTCCTGAATAGGGGGTTAAATAACACGTTCCGGTCGCAGCATGCCCTGATGGAGCTTACCTAGAACCACGAAACGGTGCCCCGCCAAACCCCGAACCAACCCGCCATCCGGGTTGGTCGCAGTCGGAATCCGACCCATCAGATCGACCAGGCTCAACGCCATGCCGTTTCGAAGGGCGGCGGCTTCGGCTTCCGTCAGGGCCAGCGCCGGGATGTCGGCCAGCGCGGTCTCGACCGGAAGCACGATGTCCGGAACACTATCCGGGCTATGCAGCGAATCGGCCAGATTGTCCAGCGTAACGGCATTGCCGATCTCAAACGGCCCCACTGAAAGCCGCCGCAGCGCCGCGATATGCCCGACCGTACCAAGAGACCGCGCCAGATCACGCGCAAGCGATCGCATATAGACCCCCTTGCCGGACGCCACCTCGAACAGCGCGTGATCGGCGTCAGGACGACCGATCAACGCGAAACGGTCGATCTGGGCCGGGCGCGGTGGCAAGTCCGGCGGGGCGCCGGCGCGGGCCAGATCATAAGCCCGTTCACCGCCGACCTTGATCGCAGAAAACGCCGGCGGCACCTGCATGATCAGCCCGCGGAACGCCACCAGCGCCGCATCGATCATGGCCGCCTCAGGGCGTATGTCACTCGTTGCCGTGATCGCGCCTTCCGCATCATCCGTGTCGCGCGCTTCGCCAAACTTCAACGTGAAGTGGTACAATTTCGTACCGTCCATCACATACGGCACCATTTTGGTTGCCGCACCCAGCGCGATCGGCAGAACACCGGTCGCAAGCGGATCGAGCGTGCCGCCGTGGCCCACTTTGGCCGCGTCCAGCAGACGCTTTATTTTCGCGACGGCATGGGCGCTCGTGATACCTTGCGGCTTGTCGAGGATGATCCAACCATCGATCTTCTGTCCGCGCCTGTGCCGTGCCTGAGGCCCTGCCATGAGAAATCCTGAATTATCTGGAGAGTTGTGCTGATAGAGCGTCAAAGCCGGTCGAGCAATCGACCGGCGCGCGATGATCAGGCCTGATTGATGTCGATCAGCGCCTGGCGGATTTTCCGCCCGCGCATCACTTTATCTTCGATATATGACGCATCACCCCACCGTACGGCCCGGGCCATCGCCTGGGCGTCCTCGGTAAAGCGTGCAAGCATCTCGAGCAAGGCTTCGCGGTTGTTCAAGAAAACGTCTCGCCACATCACCGGATCGGAGGCGGCGATCCGGGTAAAGTCGCGGAACCCGGACGCTGCGAACTGCAAAACCTCTTTGCGCGTCTCATCGGCCAAATCGTCGGCGGTGCCGCAGATCGTAAATGCGATCAGATGCGGTAGATGGCTGACGATCGCCACGACCCGATCATGATGCTCGGGGTCCATGATGCTCACCGTCGCGCCGCATCGCTCCCAAAACGCCTTGATCCGCTGCACCGCGGCGGCATCAGTCCCGACAGGCGGCGTCAGCAGGCACCAGCGGCCCTCGAACAACTCGGAAAAACCCGCATCCGGGCCGGAAAACTCGGTACCCGCCATCGGATGGCCCGGCACGAAATGCACACCTTGCGGCACATGCGGTCCAACGTCGCGAATGACCGATTGCTTGGTCGATCCGACATCCGTGATGATCGCGCCCGGTGCGAGGTACGGCCCGATCGCGGCCGCCAAGGACGCATAAGCCCCGACCGGCGCACACAGAACCACGCAATCAGCGCCCTCGACCGCCCGGACCGGATCGATCTCACACACATCGGCGATCCCCAACTCGGCAATCCGCCCGAGCGTCTTCTCCGTTCGGGCATTGACCACGACGACCCGCGCGATATCACCCCGCGCGCGGGCAATCCGCGCGATCGATGAACCGATCAACCCGGCCCCCACCAGGGCCAGCCGCTCAAAGACCGGCTCAGCCATGCAAAGCCACAAACGCGGTCAACGCCTCGGCCACGGCGTCGCATTGCTCATCCGTGCCAATCGTCACCCGCAGGCACTGCGGCAAATCATAGGCGGCGACGTTTCTGACGATGATCCCGCGTTGCCGCAGGTGCTCATCGGCGAGCGTCGCACGGGCGGCGGTCGCCAGATCGACGAGCACGAAATTCGCATCGCTGGGATGCACGGTCAGCCCCGCCCGGACCAGTTTCTCCCGCAGCGTCGCGCGCGCCTGTCTATTATGGCTCCTGCATTTTTCGACCCAACCGGCCTCCGTCAACGCAGCAATACCGGCCGCGGCGGCCAGGCTGCTGACATTGAACGGCATCCTGGTTCGATTGAGAACATCGACGACCGCTTCGGGTGCGTAGGCCCAGCCCAGCCGCGCCCCACCCAGTCCGAACATTTTCGAAAATGTGCGGGTCATCACCGTGTTGTGACCGGCATCGACCAACTCGATGCCCGGATCGTAATCCGCACGATCGACATACTCGGCATAGGCCGCGTCCAGCACCAGAAGGACATCGCCCGGCAGGGCGTCGCGCAGTCGTCTCACCGCCGCGGCGGGAACCAGGCTGCCGGTCGGATTGTTCGGATTGGCCAGAAAGACCATCCGGGTCGCCGGCGTCACCTGCGCCAGCATGGCATCGATATCCGCCGTCAGATTGCGTTCCGCAGCCTTGCGAACCACCATCCCGGCCAGTTTCGCGGCAATCTCGTAAATCAGGAACCCATGCGCGCTCATGACCAGTTCGGTGCCCGCACCGCCGTACGATTGTATCAGCAACCCGATCAGATCATCCGACCCGTTGCCACACACGATCCGGGCGGGATCAAGATCGAACGCCTTGCCGATGGCACGACGCAGCGAAGTCGAGGCGCCATCCGGATAGCGATAAGCCGAACCCGCCGCCTCCCGCATCGCGCCAATCGCGCCGGGTGGCGGGCCGAATGCGCCCTCGTTGGACGATAGTTTGATCACCCGGTTGACGCCGCCGATCGCGGACTCGCCGCCGACATACGGTGGCACCGAAAAAATCGACGGGCGTGGCCGCGGATCCGCCCTCACCGTGACAGACCCGCCGCGCCGAACGGCACCGCATACGCCCCCAGAATAACGGGCGTCGCCAGAAACCCGGTAATGGTCGCAAGCCGCGGATCATCGCGCGCGACCAGCCCCTCGACGTCGGCAAGCGCATAGCCCACTTCGCGTTTCGCCGCCCGGCGCGGCAGAATCGAGCCGACATCGAACCCCGCCTCCGTCAGCAAGCCGGCAATCCGCGCGGTGCTGGTATCCGGCGCGATCTCGATCCCGATCAGGCTGCGGTCGGACCCGCTCGGATCAGGCGTCAGCGCGGCAACGACATACGCGCCCGCCTGCGGCACGCCTTCCGTGCGGCGCGCCCAAAACGGCAGTTTCGCGACAATTGCCAGGCGCGGCACACCGCCGTGCATCAGCCCAACCCACCAGGCCGCCTGATCGTCGTCCTCATCCGAGGGGAGCGGCAGCACCGCCGCGTGCGCCGCACCGTTGGTCAAATCGGCCAGCGCCTGCGACGATGTCCGGTGCCGCCGCAAACCCGTCAGCGGCCCGAAATGTTCGCGCGCGACCGCCGGCAGTTCGGCTTGCGCGCCATCCGCCACCGCGATGGTCAAGCCACCCTCGATCATCAGGGCGCCGGAAAACAATTCACGCCATATTCTCAAAACCGTCTGTGGCGGCAGCGCACCATGATGGCGGCCAAGCAGTCGACGCAGCATCGAGGCCTCGCGACCCGGCCTGATCGGCACACCGCGCTTGCCGCCATCCCGCGTGACACGCTCGATGATTTCAGCCCGGTCCATCAACAGATCATGCAGCCGTTCGTCCAGCGCATCGATCTCCGCGCGCAACCGCGCAAGTGCTTCCGGAGCCGCATCGGACGGCGGCGAGACAGATGACGTATCAGACATGCGAACCCAAAATCGTGGTGGCGGACCTCTTTGATACAGGAGGTGCGGCGCACGGCAAGACCCGGTTCTTGCGACACAGGCTGGTTGAGGGCATAGCGGGCGCGCCATGGATCAAACGCCGTTCCCCGAAATACCACATCGGCACGAGACCTTCGCGGATGGATTGCTGCTCGATTGCGGCATTCGGATCGCACCACTTGCGATTGCATACCGGACCTATGGAACCCTCAACGCGGCCCGCACGAACGCCGTCCTGGTGTGCCACGCACTGACCGGCGATCAATACGTCGCCGAACCCCATCCGCTGACCGGCAAGCCCGCCTGGTGGGGCACGCTGGTCGGACCAGGCAAACCGGTGGACACCGATCGTTATTTCGTCATCTGTTCGAACGTGCTCGGCGGCTGCATGGGGTCCACCGGACCCCGCAGTGAGCGAACACCCGGCGGATCAGATGCCTGGGGCATCGAGTTTCCGCCGATCACCGTGCAGGACATGGTCCGGGCGCAGAAGAAGCTGGTGGATTCTCTCCAGATTACGCGATTGTTCGCCGTCGTCGGCGGGTCGATGGGGGGGATGCAGGTTCTGGCGTGGGCGTCGATGTTCCCGGATGCGGTGTTCGCCGCCGTACCGGTCGCCACCGCCCCCTATCATTCCGCGCAGAACATCGCGTTTCACGAAGTCGGCCGACAGGCCATCTTTGCCGATCCCGATTTTCACGATGGGTTTTATGCATCGCACGGCGTCATCCCGGCGCGCGGCCTCGCCGTCGCGCGAATGACCGCGCATATCACCTATCTCTCGGAAGCAGCGCTCACCCGCAAATTCGGCCGGCGGCTGCAAGGCGGCAATGCCAAGACCCCGGTCCTGTTCGGCGAACGGTTTGCCGTCGAGAGTTATCTCGAACACCAGGGGTCGAGCTTTGTCCGGCGCTTCGATGCCAATTCCTACCTCTGCATCACCCGCGCGATGGATTTCTTCGACCTTGCGGCCGATCACGGCGGGTCGCTGGCGACCGCGTTTCGGGGGTCCAAAACGCGGTTCCTGCTCGTCTCGTTCAGTTCGGACTGGCTGTTTCCAACCGCCGAAAGTCGCGCGATGGCGCGCGCGCTGAACCAGGCGGCCGCCAATGTCAGCTTCGTCGAAATCGTGAGTGACAAGGGCCACGATGCGTTCCTGCTCGACGAGCCCGATTTTCATCGGACTGTCGCCGGCTTCCTCACCGGTGCCGCCGAAGCCGCGGGCCTGTCGTGATCGAACCGGCGCCGGTGCGATTCGTCGCAAAGAACATGCGGGTCGACCTCGAATTGATCGCCGGCATGATCAGTCCGGGCTCGCGCGTGCTCGATATCGGCTGCGGCGACGGCATATTGATCGACCACCTGTTTCGCACCCGTCATTGCGATGCGCGCGGCATCGAGATCGATATGGCCGAAGTGACGCGCGCCGTCGCCCATGGCCTGCCGGTCATGCAGGGCGACGCCGACACCGACTTGTCGCACTACCCCGATGATGCGTTTGATTATGTCGTATTATCGCGCACCTTGCAGGCCGTCGAGCGACCTCGCGAAGTGCTGCGCCAGATGCTCCGGATCGGCACGCGCGCCATCGTCAGTTTCCCGAATTTCGGACATTGGAGTTTACGCTGGCAGCTACTCTCGACCGGCAGGATGCCCATGACCAAGGCCTGGAGCCGGATGTGGTACGAAACACCGAACATCCATCCATGCACGATCCGCGATTTCTTCGATCTTTGCGACAGGGAGGGATATCGGGTCGAACACTGGCTCGCCGCCGATGAGGCCGGCCGGCGCGCCCCCTGGCGCCGGGCGCCGCTACTCGCCAATTTGTTCGGCGAGCAGGGCCTGTTCCTGCTGCGCCACGATCAACGGGCGCGTGCCAACCGGTCCGAGACCACCGATCCCGCTCGATGAGCGCCGTCATCGTGCGAGACCTGAGCAAATGTTTCGGCGCGGTGACCGCGGTGGATCGGATCAGCTTCACAGTGCCGAACGGTGCGACAATCGGTTTGCTCGGCGGCAACGGTGCCGGCAAAACGACGACGATCTCGATGCTGCTGGGAATTCTGGTGCCTGATCAAGGCTCGATCGAAGTGCTCGGTCACGACATGGTGCATGATCGCTTTGCCGCCCTCGCGCGCATGAACTACTCATCGCCCTACGTGGCGCTGCCGATGCGGCTGACGGTCGCGGAAAATCTCGCCGTGTACGGCCATCTGTACAACGTGCCCGATCTCAGCACCCGGATCAGCGACCTCGCTCATGAATTCGATCTGAAATCCCTGCTGGACCGGCGGGCCGGCGCGCTGTCGGCCGGCCAGAAAACCCGGGTCGCGCTCGCCAAAGCCCTGATCAACCGCCCCGACCTGCTGCTCCTCGATGAACCGACCGCCAGCCTCGATCCTGATACGGCGGATTATGTCCGAAGCCGGCTGGAGGCCTACCGCGCCGAATCAGGTGCAGCGATCCTGCTCGCGTCCCACAACATGAGCGAGGTCGAACGATTGTGCTCCCGCGTCCTCATGATGAAGCATGGTAAAATCGTCGATCGAGGCACGCCGGACGCCCTGATCGCCCGATACGGTCGCGACGATCTGGAGCAGGTTTTTCTCGCGATCGCGCGCGCGGCGACATCAGCATGAAAGCCTCGCTCCGCCGGATCTGGGGGCTGGTCTATCGCCACCTCTGTCTTTATCGCCGCTCGTGGCCGCGGATCGTCGAACTTGTGTACTGGCCCACGCTCGAACTGCTGATCTGGGGATTTACCGCCCAATTCGTGGTCCACGGCCAGGCCAGCGTAGCCCTGAAGGCCGGTGGCGCCCTGATCGGCGGGGTTCTGCTCTGGGAAGTTGCGCTTCGCGCGCAGATGGGCGTAACGATTTCATTTCTCGAAGAAATCTGGTCGCGCAATCTGGGCCACATCTTCGTAAGCCCGTTGCGCCCGAGCGAACTGGTGGCCGCGCTCCTGTGCGTGTCCGTCATGCGCACGATGATCGGATTGGCCCCGGCCGCCCTGCTCGCGGTTTTCCTCTATGCCTTCAACATCTTTTCGCTCGGACTGCCGCTGCTGCTCCTGCTGCTCAATCTGATGCTGATGGGCTGGTGGATGTCGCTCGGCGTGATCGCGCTGCTGTTTCGATACGGCGCATCGGCCGAAGCGCTCGCCTGGACGCTGGCGTTTGGCATAACGCCGCTGGCCTGCGTGTTCTATCCGGTCGCTGTTTTACCGGGGTGGTTGCGGCCGATCGCGAAAATCATTCCAGCTGAACATATATTTTCCGCGATGCGCGAAATTTTATACATCAATCAAATAAATTGGGCGCAATTCCTGTGGGCTCTCGGGCTCAACGGTATTTGGATGCTGGCCGCAATCGGCATCTTCTCGCTCCAGTTTCGCGCCGCACGAACCAGCGGCGCATTGATTTCCATCGGCGAATAAGGATTTTTCAGCAGATGTCCCAAGCCAAAGCTCCAACGCGGTTCTGCCTCATTCGTCATGCCGTCGTCGCCCCTGAATATCTTCCGATCCTCTACGGGCAGATGGACGTTCCGATCTGTCCATCCCGCCTGGCCTCCGACGGTCGGCGCTACGCGGCGCTTGGCGCGGTTCTGCCAAAGCCTGCAAAATGGGTCATCACCCCGCTGTCACGCACCCGAGCCACAGCCGAAGCGATCATGCGCGCAGGCTACGGCCCCGCCGAAGTGCAGGTCGAGTCCGGCATGATCGAGCAGGATTTCGGAACCTGGCAAGGCCTGCCGATGAGCGATTTTGCCAATCGCCCGACACAGCACCCGTTCTGGCCGGTGGGCGGCGAAGAAATACCGCCGGAAGGCGAGAGTTTCAAACATCTGCGCGCCAGGGTGGGCGCCACCATGGAGACTTTGGCGAAATCATACGCGGGGGAGACCGTCGTCGTCGTGTCGCACGGCGGCGCGATCCGCGCGGCTATCGCCGAAGTCCTCGGGCTGACCTCGGATCAGGCGCTGAGCCTCGCGATCGACAATCTCTCGGTATCCCGCGTCGAACGCCATGGCCACGCCTGGCGTGTGGTGTCGCTGAATGAACAAATATCCATCTGAGGCAAATCACCCTGACATCGCCTATATCTGCGTGCAGTAACAAATTCCGGAGTCTTACAATGGGTCAATCGTCGGAAACGTCAGCGCAAACCATGCCCCGGCCGCATCGCTGGCGAGCGGGACGGATCGGACTGTCCGCACTCATCCTGGCACTGCCGCTGTCCGCTTGCGCCAGCGGGTCCGGCAGTTCGAACGGCGCGCAGGAACTGGTCGACCGATCGACCCTGTCGGTCGAGACCATGCTGGGCAACGGTTCATCACAGGCCAATCAGGCAACGCAGTTTCTGCGGCGCGCCAAGGCGGTCGTGGTTTGTCCGCGGATCTTCAAAGCCGGATTTTTCATCGGCGGCGAGGGCGGCGATTGCGTCCTGGTATCCCGGGCCGCCACCGGTTCCTGGTCGGACCCGGCGTTCTACACGATGGGAAGCGGTAGTTTTGGCTTGCAGATCGGCGTGCAGGATGCCGAAGTGATCATGATGTTGATGAACGACACCGCTCTGAATGCCTTCCTGAACAGCCAGTTCAAAATCGGTGCCGACGCAGGAATTTCCGTCGCGACGATCGGCGCCGGTGTCGGCGGCTCGACGGGGACGGCCCTTGGGGCCGACATCATCACCTTTGCCAAGTCGCGCGGCCTGTATGGCGGCATTTCGCTGTCAGGCTCGGTCTTCTCCAACGATGCGGCGTTTGATCAGCAGTATTATGGCCGAATGATCGACCCACGCCAGATCGTTGTCACGATGTCGGCCAACAATGCCGGCGCAAATCCGCTCCGCGCGATGTTGGCGAAGTTCGGCGGATAGTCATTCCCTCATGTTGCGATCGGCGCTAGATTGCTGTCATGTCGCAATCGGGTGCCGGGCCGTTTTGGGTAGTCAAGAGCCTCGATCAGATGACCGAGGTGGAGTGGGAATCCCTCTGCGACGGTTGCGGCCGCTGTTGCCTGCACAAACTGCGCGACGATGAAACCGGCGCGCTGGAATTCACCAACGTCGCCTGCCGCCTCCTCGATACGCACAGCTGCGCGTGCAGTGATTACGCCAACCGTTCGCGTGAAGTGCCCGACTGTATTTCGCTGACCTCCGCCGCGCTGACGGAAATCGACTGGCTGCCACCATCCTGCGCCTACCGTCTGATCGCCGATGGCAAACCTCTGCCGGACTGGCATCCGCTCATCACCGGTGATGCCGGCAGCACCTTCAAGGCCGGCGCGTCCGTATCGGACAGGGTGATCAGCGAGGACGACGCCGGTCCCCTCGAACATCATATCGTCGACTGGCCTTCCCGTTGGCCAAAACCGCGCCGATGACGGCATCGTTGGAATCGACCGATGAGTCCGTCGTCGTCGGTGGCATACTCGCACCGATCCGGTGGCGGCGCAGCGCGCGGGCCCGTCGAATCGCCTTGAAAATCGACCCGCAACTTGGCGCCGTCGTGATCACCCTGCCCCCGAAGGGTTCACGGCGCGCCGGACTCGCCTTGCTCCGCGGCCACGAAACATGGGTCGCCGAACGGCTCGCCGCCCTGCCCGCTCCCATGATGATCGCGCCCGGCGGCACGATCCCGGTGTCCGGAACATCCCACTTCATCGTCATCGACCCGCAGCATCGCGGGGCCGCGGTCATCGCCGACTCGCAAATACGCGTCTCCGGCCAACCCGAATTCGTCGCCCGGCGCGTTCGCGATGCACTGCAAAGCCTGGCAAGCGAAAAATTCAGGCTGAGCGCCGCGGCCAAGGCAAGCCTGATCCCTGCGGCGCTCCGTCGCGCCGGGTCAAGGACACGACATCACGATGGGGCAGTTGCACCGCCGACGGCAGCCTGATGTTCTCTTGGCGTCTGGTCATGGCCCCTGACTTCGTTCAGGATTACGTGATCGCGCACGAGGTCGCCCACCTGCGGCACATGAATCATGCGCCTGCGTTCTGGGCTCTTACGGATCGTCTGACCCCTCATCGCGCCGCCGCAACCGCTTGGCTGCATGCCTACGGTGCCGGCCTGTTGCGCGTCGGCTGATCGCAGCGCACAAAAGACCAACAATCACAGCTCTGGATCGTCCAATGAAAGCAGTCGCATTCACTCATTCGCTGCCGATCGCGGCCGAAGACGCCCTGATCGATCTCGATTTACCGGAACCGACGCCGCGGCGCTTCGATGTTCTCGTCGAGGTCAAGGCGGTCTCTGTCAACCCCGTCGATACCAAGGTCCGCCGGCGCAGCGAGCCGCTCGGCGAACCACGCATACTCGGGTTTGATGCCGCAGGCATCGTGCGGGCGGTCGGCTCGAACGTTACAAATTTTGGGATCGGAGACGAAATTTATTACGCCGGCGCCGTTGATCGCCCCGGCAGCAATGCGGAGTTTCAGGTTGTCGACGAGCGCATTGCCGCACGGAAACCGAAGACATTAACATTCGCTGAAGCTGCAGCACTTCCGCTAACCACCCTTACAGCGTGGGAAATGCTATTCGAGAGCTTTTCCATCCCTCGCGATAGAGTGCGCCGCGACACGCTTCTGATTATCGGTGGAGCGGGCGGGGTGGGATCAATGGCGATCCAACTGGCACGGCGCCTGACGGGCCTGACGGTAGTGGCCACAGCCTCAAGGACCGAGACGGCTGAATGGTGCAGTGCACTTGGCGCGCACCATGTAATCAATCATCACCACGACCTCGCAGCGCAGCTTGACACGATTCAACTTATTGCGCCTACTTATATTTTCTGCACCAATCAAGTTGAACACCACTGGCGCGCGCTCACGGCGCTGCTTGCACCGCATGGCCGGATCGGGCTGATCGAGTCGACCACCTCGCTGGATCTAAGTGGTATTTTTAATAAATCTGCTTCAGTTCATACGGAATATATGTTTGCGCGATCGCTGCATCAGTCGGATGATATGATCGAACAGCACAACATCCTGCAGACAGTGAGCCGCCTCATTGATCAAGGCATCTTAAGAACGACGATGACGACTCCGATGGGGCAGATCAACGCGGCCAATCTGCGCCGTGCCCATGCCGCAATCGAATCCGGCTCAGCGCGCGGCAAAATTGTGCTCGAAGGTTTTTGAGTTGCGGGTCATTCTTGCAAGCGCATCGGCAATTCGCCTCGAAATTTTACAGCGTCGGGGAGTTGAGGTCAGAGCCATAGCCGCCCATCGATGAATCATCGATCAAACGCGTCGCGACCGCCAATGGCCTCTCCACTGCCGAACTTGCGCTATCGCTCGCGACCCAGAAAGCACAACAAGTATCACAACTGCGGCCAGATGCTCTCTTGAACGGCGCGGATCAGGTTCCCCACTGCGCGGATGTGCGCTTCAACAAACCGCGCGATCGGCGCGAAGCCAAATCACACCTCCAGTGATTACGCGGCCAACCCCATTTTTTGGCGACCGCAGTTATCTGCATAACGGAAATGACAATCAGTTGGGAATGATTCGAGTCACCCACCCTGACAACACGCGAAGTGAGTGGTCAGCTCATCAACCGTAACGTCAACCTGGAAGGTGACGCCGTGCTCGCCGCAGTCTGGGCCTACATGCTGGAGTCCCGCGGTGCACAGCTGTGCGATAGAATTGAAGGCAGCTACCACTCAATTCTCGGATTACCGCTGCTGCCTCTGCTCGCCTTTCTCCGTCAGGTGGGCGCACCTCCATCCTGACTGGAATCCGTCCCTGGCAACTCGATCTCGCGCGGCGGCGCCGGTACGACCTGCGCCTCCAGCGCAGCAATTCGGTCGGTTAAGTGGGCAACCTCCGAGCGCGCCGTGGCAGCGACATCTGCAATTGCGTCGAACTCATCCCGCCGGACCAAGTCGAGCATCCGGATTGTTTCATCGACTCGAGCCCTGATCAGCGCGGTCATCTCGTCGCGTAGCCCGCTGAATGCTGACAACGCACCGCCGGCAACACCAGCCAGATCATCGAAAAATTTAGGTCGCTCGGTCATTAATCGATCTCCTGTTGCTCCGGTGATGACTGATCACCGGCGACTGACTATAAGCCCGTGCATGATATTGGTCACGGGCGGCGCAGGTTTCATCGGGTCGAATCTTCATGCTGCCTTAAATCAGCGCATGACGGAGATCGTCATCGTCGATGAGCTGGGACAATCCGGAAAATGGCGGAATTTACAAAAGCACCCGCCATCCGAGGTCATTCACCCTGACGAACTGACCGACTACCTCGCCACCCATCCACCGATTGAGGCTGTGGTCCACCTCGGCGCGATCAGCGAGACCACCGCGAACGACGGTGATCTGGTTTGGCGCACCAACGTCAGGCTGAGCCAGGAGCTCTGGAACTGGTGCGCCGCCCGAGGCGTCAGGTTCATTTATGCATCCTCAGCTTCCACATACGGTGACGGCTCAGCCGGCTTCGATGATTCGCAAGATATTGAAGCGCTGGAGCGGCTGCGCCCTCTCAACCTCTACGGTTGGTCGAAACACGCATTCGATCTTTGGGTCGCCCGCGAATGCGCCGCCGGACGAAACCGGCCACCGCAATGGGCCGGACTCAAGTTCTTCAATGTCTTCGGACCAAACGAATATCATAAAGGATCGATGGTGTCGGTCGTGAAAGTCAAGCACGATCAGATTCGGGCTGGCGATCCCATAACGCTGTTCCGTTCCGATCGGGTTGGCGTTGCAGACGGTGAGCAAGCGCGCGATTTCATCTGGATCGACGATGTGATCGCCGGCTTGATATTTCTACTCGACCATCCCGTGGTCAATGGATTGTTCAACCTTGGGACAGGCATAGCCCGTTCCTATGTTGATCTGGCGCGCGCTGTTTGTGCTGCCCATGGTACCGAGCCGCGCATAACTTTCATCCCAATGCCTGACCGGCTGATCGGACAATATCAATCCTTCACTCGGGCGTCGATGGAGCGGTTCCGCGCCGCCGGCTATAACCCGATCTTCACATCTCTTGAAGACGGCATTACCCGCTACGTGAGCGATTTCCTGAACCAACCGGACCCCTATCGATGACCAACGTGTACGTCTGGCCGCATTTTGACCCGATCTTGGTCAAATTCGGTCCCTTCGCGATCCATTATTATGCCCTAGCATATATCACCGCACTGGTCGTGGGATGGCGCCTGATCAGGCGTTTGGTTCGCGAAGCGCCAGTCGTTGCGACTCACGAACAGGTTGATGATTTCCTCTCCTGGGCGACGCTTGGTGTCGTTCTCGGTGGCAGGATTGGCTATATCCTGTTTTATCAGCCTGTGTATTTTCTGGATCATCTCAATCGTACGTATGCGGTGTGGGATGGCGGGATGAGCTTTCACGGCGGTATGATCGGTGTTGCGGTAGCCATCCTGATTTACTGCCATCGCCATAGGCTGGACCCCTGGTATTTTGCGGATCGTGTTGCAGTGCCAGTTCCCATAGGCTTGTTCCTCGGCCGCATCGCGAATTTCATCAACGGCGAACTATGGGGGCGCCCGGCACCCGCCTGGTTTCCGTTTCGCATGATCTATCCGCAATCCGGGTCCAATGTCCCGCGATACCCGTCCGAGTTGATAGAAGCCACGCTGGAAGGACTGGTGCTGTTTATCGTCCTGTTCACGCTTTCCCGTATCGAAGGAATTCGCCGCCAACCAGGCTATCTGGCCGGCGTGTTTGTGATGGGCTATGGCATCGCCCGGGCCACGGCAGAGTGCTTTCGCCAACCTGACTGGTTCCTTGGCTATCTTATGTTCGGATTGACCATGGGCCAGCTTCTGTCATTGCCAATGATTATTATTGGTGCCGTAATGATCTGGCGCGCTAGGCGCGTATCAAGCCATCATGTGACAATCGCAGCGTGACGGAAGAACGACTTGACCATTTCATGGCCCGCGCCAACGCGGCCTATTATGCAACGCACGATCCTTTCGTCGATTTTGCGACGTCGCCTGAAATATCTCAGGTGTTCGGTGAATTGATCGGCCTCTGGGCTGCACTGGCGTGGCAGACTATCGGAGCGCCGCGAGATATACTGCTGGTCGAGGCTGGTCCTGGAAACGGCACACTGATGAATGATGCCCTTCGCGCGATAGGGCGCGCAGTTCCTGCTTTTCGATCTGCGCTATCGCTGCATTTCATTGAAATATCACCCCGCCTCATATTGAACCTAAAACAAAAACATCCAGAGGCGACCTTTCATACCGATCTGACCACACTTCCCAAAGGCCCGATGATTTTTTTAGCGAATGAATTTCTCGATGCTTTGCCCATCCGCCAATTCATCCGCCGGCCTGATGGCTGGATGGAGCGCCACGTTGGCGACAGCCGATTTGTCGAGCGACCAACCGATTTCATTATGCCGGATGAGACTTATGGCACGATCTACGAACGAAGCCCGACCGCCGAAGCATTTGTCACCACTCTCGCTGACCGCCTTTTTCAGTCAACCGGTGCGGCCTTGATGATCGACTATGGACCGATGCAGAGCGGGCCGGGTGAGAGCCTCCAGGCGATCAGCAACCGGCAACCGGTTAGTCCTACCTGCGATCCAGGCTCCACGGACCTCACCGCTCATGTCGATTTCGAACGACTGGTGAACGCCATCGGCCGTACCGGGGCGAAAGCCTGGGGCCCGGTCGCCCAGGGCCATTTCCTAACCACCCTGGGTATCCATGAAAGAACCAATCAATTGGGCCGGCATGCACCAATAGAACAAACGCTGAACCTTATAGCGGCGTCGCAGCGTCTAACCGCACCAGAAGCGATGGGCAGTCTGTTTAAGGCGATCGCGATTAGCCATCCTTCTATTCAACATCTTGCAGGATTTTCATCATGGTCAGAATGTTGACGGGCGATATGATGGTTCCTCATGGTTTTTTTACCCGTGAAGGCGGCGTATCGACCGGAGCCTACCAAAGTCTCAACTGCGGCATGTCGGGACAGGATTCCCCAGTTCACGTCATCGAGAACCGCGCCCGCGCCGCGTGGGCAATCGGTGCCGATCCGTCGTGCCTGGTTGGACTGAAGCAAGTGCACGGTACACATGTCATAATCGTAACCAAAGGTTGGGCGGCCGGCGATGGTCCAGTCGCGGACGCAATGGTCACCGACCGCGCTGGCATTGCGCTCGGCGTGATCACTGCCGACTGTGCACCGGTGCTCTTGTCCGACTCTACAAATCGCATCGTTGGCGCGGCTCATGCGGGTTGGCGGGGCGCCGCTGCCGGCGTGCTTGAAGCTACGGTCGCAGCCATGCAAGCCTTGGGCGCGGAGACGATCTCAGCGGTCATTGGTCCCTGTATCCAGCGCGACAGTTATGAGGTCGGCGCCGATCTCCACAACGCGATCGTTTCACGCGAACCCGCACATATCTGTTTTTTCAGTCAGACCAGCGAGGATCACTGGCAGTTTGATCTATCCGGCTACGCAGCCAAACGTCTGGCATTGATCGGTATCAGGACTTCGATCATACCGCACGACACTTACGCCGAAGAGGATCTGTTCTTTTCACATCGCCGTCGCACTAAACGTGCCGAAGGTGTCGGCGGACACCAAATTTCCATCATTCGGAACCAGGCATGAATCGCTACCTCTTTCTCCTTGTGCCGGCACTCCTTGTCGGTTGTGGCACGCTGCCACAGCCCTTTCTTGGGCGCCCAGGTCGCGAAGGTGCCGTTTTATCGGTACCGCCGCCTCCAGTCCTCATCATCCCGCCGCCGCATGACGCGTTGCTGGGCAACTCGGCATCCCACCTTTACGCCAACGATCTAGCCAAAGCGCTAGTGGCCGAAGACGTTCCCAGCATAATGCGCCCTGCTGGCAAGTTCGACTGGCGCCTGATCGCTCGCGCCAAACTTTCCGGCGATCAGGTTATCCCCACGTTCACCATCATGGGGCCAACCGGCAAAGTCTATGGCCAATCCACTGGCGCGGCCGTGTCCGGTCAAGCATGGTCGGACGGAAATGCTGCAACACTCAACGCCGCAGCCACATCGGCCGCGCCTGATCTGGCGCAGCAACTGGGAACCATCAATGCGAGTGTGCAGCAAAGCAACCCCCGATCGCTCGAAAATCGTCCGGCCCGCGCGCTGCTCGCTCAAGTGTCAGGCGCGCCAGGCGACGGCGATCACGCCCTCGCACTTGATGTCCGGCGAGACCTTGCACAACTGGGCGTCGTCCTCGTTGAGCACAAACAGGATGCCGATTTCATCATTTCCGGCGTCGTCAAGGTATCGCCAAGCCCTCATCAATCAGCGGTTTCAGAGTCCGATATCGTCGAACTGGACTGGCTCGTCCACAGCCAGAGCGGTGCATTTATCGGCAAGGTCAGTCAGTTGCACGATCTCGCTCCTGCTCAGATGGCACCGTACTGGGGCGACGTCGCAGTCGCGGCTGCTCAGCAGGCCGCTCTAGGAATTAAGCAGGTTATTGTGAATGCAATTCCAAAGCGCGCAGTCGTCCCTTTGGCTGCGGCAACGTCAGGGGAGTCTGCCAAACCGGTGAGACCGCCTGCACCCTGAAGGCAATCTCCCGCGCGCCCGAGGCATCAAAAACCGCCGCACCATCGGTCCAGCGAAACCAACGGCGACCGCGGAGCTCCGGCATGTGAAAGCCTGACATGAAGCGTGTATCGCCTGCATCAACCAGCCTGCCGTCCACTGTAACATCCGTAATGGCTACCCCCAGACGACGACAATCCAGCGACGCCGGATCGAGATCGGCAGGCCGTGATGATGTTGAATTGACTGCGAAGCGATGTGTCTCAATCGGAAGGCGAAAAATCCATTGTCCGTTATCCGCACCTTTTGCAGTAAGGAGACGACCATCGGCGAACACATCAAATCGCCCCGCAACCGGGTGAACACCCCGTTCGCATAGACGCTCATGTAAATGCAGCCGGACTGCGGTCAAATCAGCCCCTTCGGAGACCAAGGGAGCGAAGGCTCGCTCACGATCCCAATGCGGTGCCGCAAAATCCGCATGGAGCGATACCAGCCCTTTTGACCCCACAAAATTATGTCGGTTGCCGCAGTCCAGGTAGGTTTCAACGGGGAGCGTTTCCGCCCAGACCACGCTATGCTCCATCAGTTCAATGTGATGGTATATCACCTCCGGCACATCGATCTGCCTGATCGAAATGCCATTGATCAAATGCTTGGCTGCGATAAGCAACCCTGCACAATAAATTGCGTGATCTGGCGACACGTATAAATCCCGCGATGGCACACCGGGTCCGAACGCGCTCCGCTCGATCACGATCGGCAGTACCATTTCTGGGTTTGGGTGGCGATCGCAATCGACCCATCGCTGACCAACCCATATCAACGGTCTAGCTCGACCATCGTGGGTAACGACCGTATCGCCCGTTCGAAGATCTTCGACTGCACGGGGGCCGTCTGGCGTTAGAATCTGTGTTCCTGCGCGGAAGCAAGGGGGAGCGACGATTTCATACGCCGCCGTCACCGACGAAACTGGCCCCATCGACACCAGAGCAAGCGTGCCAGGATCTGTTGCAAACGTGATTGTTGATGAGGATAGACCGCCAGCAGTCCACGTGAAAAGGTTGCCCGATTGGTGTGAGGTTACGGTCTCGTTCACGCCGAAGCCCGTGATCTCAATCGTATCGCCGGAGGTAAAGCTCGCGATCTCACCGGAAAAACTGTGACTATCCGTGAGCAGCAAAGCAGATTGTCCACCCTGGAAATCAACCACTTGACCTGCTCCGACCACGTTACCAAGCGCCACCGTGCCGCCAGATAGATCGATGGTGCCGGTTCCGGACATGGAAGAAGTGATTGACAGCGAGTCCCCGTTCCTCTCGATCAATGTTCCGTTGTTATCAAATAAAGCCTGGCCGGCCATGTCCGAAGTGCCCGCGAACTCCCACGCGGCACCGTTGCTCAGCGAAATTGTCGGAAACAATGAAACCTCGTGGCCGAGATTCGCTATTGTCCCAACCGATGTTCCTCCGAAAATCAGATTCGCAGAACCTCCACCGTTCGCAAATCCATTAAGGACCGCACCAGGCAGCAAGGTCAAAGAATCGGCGATAACCCCTTTTGCAAACGAAACAGCCTCTCCGCCAGCGCCTGTAATCGTGCCTCCATCGATAATAGTTACATCATTCTGACCCGCTCCTACAACGACGCCTACCTGTCCAGTATCAACACCAAAATTTGAAAAGTTTGAATAGTCGCCAACATTAATCCCAATGCTGCCCCCGGAGACGACGCCGGTCGATGTGTTGGTGAACGACCCCAGAGCTACCCAAACGCCGATGCCCCCGCCCGCGGACGTATTCCCGCTGCTTATCACCCCGTCATTGACCATAGTTGACGTTGCTGGTCCGTCACCCGAAAACTTTACACCCTCCAGCGCAGCCAAGCCTCCGCTGATCGTGGCTCCCATCAGATTATCAACGATTAGCTGCCCTTGATTAACCGCAATACCGGCCTTACCGCCATGAATATAGCCGCTGTTCAAGAGGGTCAGTGGCGCTGAAGTCGATGTGATGCCGTAGGCGTTTACGCCGATAACGATTCCCGAGTTATCGATGAAACCGCCGCCCTTAAGAAATATTCCTTCTCCGCTCGTTGCGGATATGGTACCACCATTATCGACGGTCCAATTTGTCGCTGCAAAAATCCCATCACCAGCGCTAGCTGAAACGTCGCCTGAGACGGTAAGCGGATTTCCGTAAGTCGGCGAAACTAGAGTGATACCGTGATCGACAGTTGCGTTGAGCGTTCCGGACATCTAATCCCCCAATCGTTGCGAACGGACGATACGCAACCTGAGGATGTATTTGACATTAAATCTTAAGTTGTGTCACGCAAAATCTTTGGTAACGTTTTATTTTTATTAATAGACAGATCTATATTATTCGATGGTCGTGCCTGGGTTGAAGTGAGCATAAATCAACCTTGCCGTTGCTTTATTAATGCCGGAAACCGCCTCAAGGTCGCGGAGACCTGCCTGTTTGACGCCGCGAGCCGATCCAAAGTGGTTTAATAATGCGCGTTTCCGTGCGGCACCCACACCGTCAATCTCATCGAGTTCACTCGTCGTGATTTTCCTGGTCCGGCCAGCACGATGGGTTGTAATGGCGAACCGATGTGCCTCGTCCCTTAACCGCTGCAAGTAATATAAAAC
>VFSW01002947.1_pt1 | contig 25622 bp, 31 predicted proteins | sample 5358111 | NCBI WGS metagenome assembly VFSW01 (sample SAMN11554181, study PRJNA540505) | mine drainage metagenome | isolation source: sediment from site ElyBrook_90M | place: USA: Ely Copper Mine, Vershire, VT | collected 2017
GTGCAGGTGCCCGTACTCGCAGCCGTTGCGCAAGAGAACATGCCCGCCGCAGCCGAGCCGCACGAGGCGACCGAAGGATTTGCCGCCGTGCCATTGGCCGCGCAGTTGGTCGTTGTTGCATATTTGGTCGTCTGCGCGGTCCCCGAGATATTCACGATTGGACTTGCCGAGGCTGGAAGGAGCGTGATTTGTCCGTTATCGTTGAACTGTATTCCATTGCTCACCGTTCCCGTGTAATTGTTTAGAAAATATCCTCCGGTGTTGTCCATCGACTCCGTGAAGTTATTACCCGCCGGTCCCGCTAAATTGACCGCCATGATTGTATTTCCCGTGTTATTCGGCGTGGTGAGGTCGATCTCTCCAATTTGATTTTGAATCGTCACCTTCCCGGTTGTGCTCGTAGTGCAGTTCGCAGCCGCAGTACAATCGAAGATGGTAGTCGGACTCGCAACCTCGACAACGCTGGTGGGTGTGCCCACGTAAAAATTCCAGCCGCCTGCGGTATTCGCCAATGCGGCGGATGGCCCATTGCACATGGTCCATAGCTTGGTTGCCGTGTTTTCCGTGAACTCGCACCAGTTTCCACTACCATCGAAGGAAAACTCCGCGTGCGCTGGAAGGGTCAGCGTGGCGTTTGTGACGCCTTCATATTCCGGAGTGGCGTTGTTTTCGTGAATTTCCAAAAGCCACGGCGCGAAAAGCCCGGTAGGAATCGCTCCACCGTCTCCACTGACGCAGAAAATGCCGTAGCACGAATAGGCGGAATTATTGCTCACCGTAGCTATATTGCTGGTCTGTGTGGTGGGAGATTTCGCCGTGAGTTCATTCGTCGCTACGTTGTACGATAAATTCGCGCTCCCCGTGAGTGTGTTCGTTGCGCTTCCGAAGCCGATTTGAGTCGCGGTAAGCGTCGATGATCCGCCAGTTTGATTTCCGATCACCTGAGACGCGGACCAATGTTCGTTATTGCAATAGTAGAGATTGTGGCCTGTCGTGTCGAGATAGGTCTGCGTGGATGTGCAAGAACCCGACGGCGCTCCCGAGCCTGTAATTTGGTTGCTTACCTGTGCGTGAAGAAGAGTCGGAAACAGGCAAAGAAAAACTGAGAAAAGTAGCTTTTTCATAGTGTCCCCTAGAAGCATTTCCATACGCTGCCGTTGGAAAAGGCGAGCGCCGTATTTGTACTGCTGCCCACGCAAGTCTGCCCTTCAGCCGCAACGGAAGTTGAATCCGAAACAGTCATGATCCAACCCTTGTTTCCAGCAGCGGCAGCCGGTAGGCTGGCAACCAGGGTCGTGGTCACCTGCGCAGATGTCATTGAAATCGGATTAGGCCAGACGAGCGCATCCGATGAGTTTTTAGATAGCGTTAAATCCCCACTGCCTGCATTATTTATCCATGCAATGAAATCCACCGAGGACATACGAAACACGCCGGTAGCTGCACCATGAGCAAGACCAAAGAGGTTCCCGAGTCCTGTAAAGAATGGGGCAGCGAACGCACCATCGTAATTCTTTACCACAAAAGAATTATCTGTAGCGTACTGATCTTGTCCTCTCCTCTGGTAGTTGGGAGCGATGGAAGTATGGAAGACAATATCATCTGCGTCGGCCAAACGAAGAGTCCCCAATGAGGGAGGAGTACCGACGCCATCAATGAAAGATGTGCCAGTGTAGGAGCTGCTTACGCCTGTGAATGTCGCTGTCCCACTACTGGATAAGCCTCCATTGAATGTCACTCGTCCGGTGACAGGACTGTTCCCCGCATCCAATCGAAGGTACGTTCCATCTCCCGTGGGTGCCGTGGCTACGGGCGTCGTGCTGATCGGAGTCACGCTGGAAATATCGAATGAAACTCCGTTCTTGGCGTGAATCGGTATCTCGGGACCGCCCTTGCCACCCAAGAAAATCTGCATTCCGTACCAAACGCTAGTCGTGGAAGTTCCGCAGGTGATGTCACCGCCAAGCAAGCCCGTTGAATCGCGCGTCGAGTAGAGCGTTCCCGAAATAACTCCCGAGGAATTGGCGATCATGTCGAAGAAAAAAACTCCGCCCTGAGATGGAGCAATGACTGCCGTACCGCTTACCCGAGGCTGATTTCCTCCGCATCCCCGCAAGTAAAAACGAACGAACGCAGCCTGTCCCACCGTTCCTGTGCCTAGCGTCTGAAGGGTGCCGCTGACCGTGGTAGTCGCGGAGGCGGAAATCGGCAAAAGCAAAAGAGCGAGCAATGGCAGTTTCTTAATCACGGTCCCACCTTGTAAGGCCGATTGATCGGATTGATCGTTCCCGGATCGGTGAAGTTTGGAGGAAGTAGCGGCATCTGTGGATTCTGAGCCGCCGGCATCGTGGGGTTGAGCGTGTTAGCGGCCTGCGAGCTTCCGTAGGGCGTAGACGGCATCATGAATTTCGGTGGCACCTGTCCCATGCTATTTGCTCCAGGGATACTTGTTTCCAATCAATATCTGTTCGTTTGTTGGACGAAACGCGGTTCCCCGTCCAGCGTAAATCTTTCCCGAACGTTGTGCCGCCGTATCCATTCCCGATCCTTCATCAAAATTGCGCTGCACATGCGCTCGAAGAATCTCTTCTTCTTCAAGGGTAAGTTTAGCGCCCCGCGCTGCCCGTTCAGCGATGCTGCGAGCAATCAAATCGTCGGGCGCAACCGAACCTGCTGGGATTTCTTCATTTGTTCCGGGAGCCGTGAAGTTTTTCACGTAGCTTATATTTGGCGATGCTCCACCTTGCGCTGGCGGTAGATCAACTTGCGGAGATTGGGCAACATCTTGCGGCGCACTGGTTGATCCCTGCTCCCATGGGAGGGTCATTCTTCTTGACGTTCCTTTGGGAACCTTTCCTACCGATGCCGCTTGCTGACGATATTGCGCCGAGTTTCCCATTTCCTCATATGGTTCTTGCGGCACATTTCTATTAATCTTCCCGAAAGGACCGAGAGATATTTTGTCGGGAGGCTCATAGGTGGACCTGCTGATATTCTCACCGATTTGCGGTCCCATGCCGGCAAACGTGCCTCCAAGTAGCCCTGCTGCTGTTTGCGCCCAAGGTCCAAGTGGTTTTGCGACATAGCTGGCAAGTCTGCTTCCTACAATCGCTCGGGTCGCCCCAATGGGATCAAGTGATGACACCGCATTCGTCATTGGAGTCGGACTATCTTGCATCTTGGTCGCAATTCCCTGCATGGATTCTTGCGGAGAAACAAGTTCTTTTCTGTCCCGCGTTTGAACTGGTCCCGAGTATCGCCCTCCGAATTCCGCAGGCTGCATAATGATATTCGGAACAGTTCTGGTATCTGCGGGAGGATTTGCAGCGGCCTGCGCTTCATTCTGAAGTTGCGCTTGCGGTTTATAGGCATTCGGGAATGCCTGCATGATCTTCGAACGGATTATGTCATCCGATGCGCCTGCATCGAACTGTCCGTAACTGCCATCCGGCAACTTGATGTATTGTGAGTCGTCGGCCATTATGCGCCCGGTTGTGCTGCTGGTTTCAAATCTCGGAAGTCCCTAATTTTCGCGCCAGCCGGAGGATTGCTTCCGGTGTTGTTCTCTGGAGCGCCCTGATTGGAATAGAATTGCCGCATGGCCTGATACTTTCGCAAATCCTCACCAAGCCTGTCATGGCCGAGAGAAACCATCTGATCCATCTGCTGGGGTGTCAGGGTAACGCCTTGCAAGTAACCGTCCTTGTCGAACTTTGACTGCATTCCTTGCAGCCACGGACGGCTTTTTTCGGCTTCCGAAATAATCGCCTGATTGATGCGTGCGCCCTTGGCAAGACCCATCGTCATGCCTAGATGGTTTGCAAGCAACGAAAGCATGGCCTGCTGGTCATTGTTCTGAGTCGCCGCCGTATAGTTTTTCTGCATCACGTTGTAGCGAGACTGCGAATCCTGATAGGAGCTGTAGGCTTTGGAAACCTCATCGGGAATCTTCGCCTTGATCGAGGAACCACCAGGACCGCTAACAACGCTCGCCGCGCCACCGGAAGCTTGTGGCTGTTTAGCTCCCGGCATGACTTTCTGTGAAGTGCTCGTTTTGGGGATTGAAAGTATATTTCCATTCGCGTCCTGCTGAAAAGAAACCGTATTCGTTTCAGTGGGAAGATAACGCGACGAAGGTAACGCTCCTGGCAACACTCCCATCGCCTCACCCATTTTGTTGTAGGCAATTTTTGCAGGCTGGCCGTTTTCATCCACACCATCAGCGACTCGCGCTACCTGCCCATTCTGAATGGCGAATTTTAGCTGCTCTGCGGAGATATGAGCCTGAGCGACATTCAAAGCTCCGGTGTTTTTCATTCCCTGAATATCTTTTCCCTGTGCGCCCTTCTGCGATTGCACATTCTCCGCCGTGGTTCCCTTGATAAGCGCGGGGAACATGACCTTGGCAAGCGCCTGCGGTATTGGCGGTCCCCCATAGGGATTGGGGACCATTTCTCCCTGTTCCTGTAAGAGCTTCGTCTGCGCCTGCTTCTGCGCGTAATCCTGCGCCATTCCAGCCTGCCGCCACGGTTGCGCTTCGCCTGCCTCGAAGCCCATGCCTACGCCGCCGGAACGTCGGCCACCGCTCTGCACTACGGCCTCTTCATTCGCCGCGCGTCCTGCCATCGCGCCCTGCAAGCCGTTCGTGAGCAGCACAGCAAGTTTCCCGGCCTTGTTCAGTCCCGGAGATAGCGGATTAGCAGCGCCTGGGGGAGCGCCGGTTTGCGCGGCTTGCATGAAGGATGGAGTACCTAACTTGGGGATTGGTGGTGCGGTTCCGGGACTGCCCGTGCCGGGAGCTTGCGGTGCGCCCATCGGTTGTGCGGCAATCGAATAGGCGTCCTTTTGCTGCTGTTGCTGGGCCTGTTGGGGAGTGCCGATAAATTGCGGCTGTCCGGTCTTTGGGTCCATGACCGCAGAATTTTGATTTGTCAGCCTGTCGAGAAACTGGCCCATTACGAGCCTCCGTAGAAATTCAGATCGTTCCGACTACGTTGTTGCGGCTGAAAATAACCTGGGTCTACGGGTTGCTGTGCGCCCATCTGCGGCATTTGCGCACCGCCGCGCCCTTGTATTGCCTGCTGTTGTGCGCCATAGTTTTTCATGCCAGCGCCGATTCCGTTTTTCAATGCGCCGATTACAGACGCTCCGCGCTGGCCGGAATCCATGTTGCCCCAGGATTGACCGGGATCGGCTACGTTGGTTCCACCCATTCCGGGAGTGCTGTTCATCAGTTGACCCATTTGTTTACCTCAGAACGGAACAGCCGACATCATGCCGCCCAGCAAGCCGCCGATTCCGGGACTGGCAAGCGGCGCCTGCATAATCGACTGATTTCCCTGTATCGCTTGTCCGGAATAGCCTGTTGGATTAGCAAGAGATTGCTGTCCCATGAGTCCGGCAGCGCCTTGCTGTTTGGCTTGAAAGTTCTGCGCCTGTGCACCCTGTAGTTGCTGGTCGAACGCGCGGCCTTGATTCGATGCCAGATCGGTACGCGCCTGCTGCGCGAAGCCGGAAGGCAACGCATTCGGATTCTGTCCGAGCTGCGCTTCCAGTTGCGCTCTAGCCGGGGCGAACGCCTGCGCCGTGTTGCCGGACATTGCGTCCGTCATGTTCGCCATATAGGGCAACCCGTTGTTCATCTGGTTGGTATAGAACGGATTGACCTTGGCTTGCTGTTGCTGGCCGAACTGGTATTGTTGCGCTCCCTCTTGGGTGAGTTGATTGGTTTGCGCAGCTTGTGCCGCCGCTGCATCCTTCTGTTGTTGGCTCGGCCCTCCGCCCACGTTTCCTCCTAAATCTTCACCGAATAGCGATCCGCTGGCACTGCCGGCGCTTTGGCAAGAGACTCTTCCCAATGCTCGCATTTCTGTTCCGGTGTTTCCTTCGAGCTAATATGTAACAGCAATTCCGTGCCACGCGCACCGTTGTCGGTGAAGTATGTGCGTATCCGGTCAATCATCATCTGCGTCGTGTAGTCCACACGCTTGCCGGTAACGCGAAAAATAGGCAGGTCGATTCTCCACACGAACGCGCTGATACCGAGGATTTCCTTGTACTCTTCGCCTTCCATTTCCACGATGACCCAGACCTTATTGAACTTCGCAAGATTCAGATCCTCGCCGCCCTTCAGTTCCCGCGAACAATACTCAACCGTCATATCGTGCAACTTGCGGTCCACGGGTTCAAGTAAGGGCGCTACTCCCATAAAATCAATCGGTAGAATCTGAATCATCACCACCTCTTCGGGCCAGTCTGTTTATTCATCCCGGAACCTGAATTGTAATTTGGCGGAACCTGCGGCATTACAGGAGCGCCGCTCTCGGCTGTCGCTGTCCCAGACACAAGAACCTTGGGAGATTCAACACCCAGAGAATTTACCGACGACACAAACATATTCGTGGTCGGTGGCGAAGCTCCTGCCGTTGCATCCACGAAAATCTGCCGAACTCCTCTGTCGTTCAATTCGTGATACAGCGTATTCTCATCTCCCCGGTAAACCCTCCATTTAACGATGTCGTCTACAAGTCCGGTTGCCAGACCCCATGTCAGAAGAATCCCACGAGGACCGCCTTGCGCCGTAATATCCTGCGGCGGTAGCGGCGGTCTGGAAGTTCCTCTGGCAATCGTCATGTCCCGCGCCTGAAGCCGTGCGGCATATCTCTGCTGCTGATTCATGCCGATTCCGTAGCTGCGAAGAATAATCTTCATCAAACATCTCTCTCGTCGCCCATGGCGGGAATCAGTTCGTACATGCGCCCGTAATTCTCCAGTGGAACGTGAATCGGACTATTCCAGTTCAGATTTCCGTCAACGGAATGCGATGTCAGTTGAAACCGGACATACAGCCTTTGCACTTCCGGCGGCACCAGAGCTATCCGGTATAGGAAATCCTGTTCCGCTCCCGGAACAGCCTGCGATACGTTCGCATCCGAATTGGGAGGACTGAATCCCCATTGCGCTCCTGCCGCGATGGAACTGCTGAGGTTGCGGCCAAGCGTAATCTTTATATTCTGATCGCCGTAGTAATCCACGAAAGGCACGTTCGGCCTGTTCGGGCCTCCATTGATAAGCAGAATCAGGTCTGCGGTGTACTGGTTTCCCACATCGTCGGAGCCGGAATAAAGCTGGTAGATTTGGCCGTTAGAGGCCCCGGCATAGGCTTGCAGCATTCCGTTTCCGTCCCTGATCTTAGCAATCGTGAAAGCCGTTGCCAGAGGCCCGAGGAATTGCGAACTGTAGCCCTGCCCGTAAATCGAACCGGGAGCCACATAGACTTCCCGCAGCTTGAAATCGTGAATCACCGTGTAAGGCGTCCCGTTTGTCAGTTGCCCTTCGATGCGGATTTCATCCTTGTTCTGCGCGGCATTGCGATAGTAGTTCAATTCCACCGCGCCAAGATAGGCGTTCCCGATCTGCGAGAGTTCCGCCAGTTCGTATTCATCCGAGCAAATGACGGGAACGCCTTGGGAGAATGTGGCGAGTTGCTTGTCTCCGGTAAGCCAGAAGAATCCATTCGATCCTGCCTTGGTTGCAGCTCGCGGCCCAGCCAGTCCAATTTCCCAAGGTCCCGTCCATTGCTGAATCCCCGCAAGATTCACCGATAGAGCGCAGTCGTGAATTGTGCCCATGAATACTTCCTGGTCGATCTCGAAGATTCCCGTACAGGCTTCTCCCGTTGGGAACGTGTCGATATCGTTCGGTGCCCAGCTTTGCTCGGGCCTGCCGAGGCCCGTGTTTCCGCGCTCAATGGCCTGCGACAGATCGCCGCTGCGTCTCAAATAGGGAGAGTTTGGATCGGCGGCATAGCAGAAGTCACCCGCCACACAGAACATGTTGCACTGAGAGGGAATTATTCCGTTGCGAGTCGGCATTGCGTGAGCGCCGTCGATGTTGGCTTGATTGAGAAGATAAGTTCCAACATCCACCATCGTCGCCCAATTCACGGCATTATCGGTGACAACGTAAGGAACCTGCCCACCGTCAACGGTTCTTCCAATCAGACACGTCCATTCAAGGCTATCGGTTGCGGTAAGTTGCGGGAGCGCCGATACGTGTATGTTGGTTCGATACGCCGTTTGCAGAAATCGCGTACCGATATTGGAATAGTTTCCAATGTGCCCGGTGTACGGATTATAGATGGAAGCCGCGAACTGGTACCCTGCATTTACACCGCCTATCGTGGAAGCGGGTATTCCTAGATTCTGGTTTACCTGATAGGTGTTGTCCATCGTTCCCGCGAGCACGTCCACTGAAGTCGTGGCGTTGGGAGCTTGCACAATGCGAGCGACCGTTCCGGTAAAGACAAGATTTTGCAGGGTACGAATCGGAATCGTAAAAGTATTAGCTCCAGTTACCGTCACTGGCCAGACATCGTCAAACTGCCCGGTTCCTGAAATCATCACCACATCCGCGGTTGTCAGGCCATGAGCCGTTGAGTTGATGGTCGTAGATAATCCCGCCGTTGATCCGGTTGTGGCTGTAGACGTATTCGTAAAAAACCACGCGGTATTTGATCCGTCCGCAGTTCCAGCAATCAGTTTCACCCATGACGTATTGACGCTCGACAAGTTAGGAAGATTGGCAACGGTGATCTTGTTGTTCAGCGCAACGGTAATGCGTCCGGGACCGACAAATATAGTGGCGGGGCCAATCTCTCTGGACGTAAGAGACAGCCGAGCGGAAGTATCGAAGATCGCCACATAGATCAAATGCCCTGTCAGAGTGTCGGCGGCAAACGTTCCTCCCGCTGCGGCCGTCAACGTAACGGTAGATGCCTGCGCGGGAGTAAATTCACGAACTCCTTCAGTGATCGCCACGTATGCGGTTTCAAGTGTAGCCAATGCACGCAGTCCGTTTTTCCTGATCGACGTTCCATCAAACCAGTTTTGATCTGTCCCGTTTCCGTAGTGGAAACGATTATTGGCAAAATATCCGTTCCCTTTAGCCGCGCTTGCGAAACCGAGAGATGGAGCAAGCACGCTTGGCGTCGTGACTGTCCCGGTTCCTGTATTCAGAACCTTGAGCGTGGTTCCCTGCATGAAGATTACGTACTTGTTCCCATTCCACATGCGATAGGGAAACATGCCCGTGATGGCCGAGGCCGACACCGTGCTCATCGTTACGCTGGTATAGCCCCAGCGCAACTGCCAGTAGCCTGCCTGCATCGGCGTCCAGTTCAGGCAACGCAACGCCCTGTTATGAGGGAGATTTATAGGATTACTGCGGCTGTCCACGCCGCCCGCATCTATTTGCTCGAAGGCTTTTAGGGGAGGAATGGGAGCACCTGCAATGTGTTAGAATAGCGGCTGAGTTCAAACGGCCCTTTGAAGGAGGACCGATGAAAAAAAGCGTGAAGCGACACGCAGTTACCCAGCCGCTCGATACATCCTACCGCTTGATTCCATTGACGCAAGGACAGAATGCAATTGTCGATGACACTGATTTTGTATGGCTCAGTCAATGGAATTGGTGTGCACATTGGAGTCCAGAAACAAATAGCTTTTATGCAATGAGAGGAGAATCGAACAGGGCTATCTATATGCACAGATTCATCCTCAACTGCCACTCGAAAACATGGGGCGATCACAAAAACCACGATACTCTTGATAATCGAAGAGAGAATCTCAGGAATGCAAGTCCCACTCAAAACCACGCGAATCGAAGAATTTACTCCACTAGCACCAGTGGATTTAAGGGTGTTTCTTGGAATAAGAACGCTCGCAAATGGATGGCCTATATCAAAATTGAAAAGCGCAGGAAATACCTTGGTCTGTTCACATCTGCCAATGAAGCGGCTCGCGCTTATGACGCAGAAGCCAAGGATTTGTTTGGAGAATTTGCTCATTTGAATTTTATCACGTCGAACGTATTGCCCCAGGCATAGCCCCAGACTCGTCAAGCGTGCTGTTCATTTGAAGAGAATAATGTGGATCGAAGTTTCTGCGCTGTTCCAAGTCCTGAATTCCCTGCTCGTACTCGGCTATCGCATCGTTCGTTTTTTCGTTCTTCGATCCATACGCAAACTTGAATATCTTCGCGTTCAGTCGCGCAACAATCGTGTTATGTCCCCATGCAGGAATCAGTGGCACGTTGTCGTTGGTCGAATCCGAAGCGGGATTCGGCATCGCCCATCCCACCAGATAAGCGGCATAAGCGGCGTCGGGAGGATCGGTGCGCAAGACGTTTATTCCGCTTGGGTCCATCGTGTAGCGTCCCAAAGCACCCGGAACCGCAGGCGAACCCGGAGACGAAGGCTGCGTGTTGTTAATCATTTCGATCAGTGTCTCGGGATCGAATACCGGAACCAGTTCGGCGGTCTGCAATGGGTTCGGCGAAAGAATCAGCGTAAACTTCGTAATTTCGTCCAGCAGGATTTCAGTCATCGCCGTGGCGGGAGTCGTGGCAATCGTAGTCAGATCGTAAGTGGGTTGGCCGACGACAAGATTGAAACTGAACTGGATTCGTCTCCACCAGAACCGTTGCCGCTTGCAGATGTCCTGCAACACGAAGCGGTAAAGCGATTGCGTATTCAGAACTTTCTCGCTCTTGCGTTCGGTCAACTGCGTGGACAACTCGATAATTTCTGAACGGGTCACGAGTTCTCTCCATCAAGAAGCCGCTTTAGAAACTTCGCCCTGCTGGGCTGTGTCGCAATGAGAATCGACCATCTCACTTTGAGACGCTCCTATCGAAATCAGTTTCACTCCAGGTTGATCCTGAATATAGCGAAACGGATCGATCACCACCGATCCCGGCATGAATCTCAAATTCTTGTACCGTTCGTGCCGGCACCCGATAAAGTAGGTTCCCGCATGATCGGCCTTTTCGGTGAACCTGGCTTCAATGCCGCGTTCTTTCAGGATGTTGGAAAGCAGGATGCTGGGCGATCCTGTCGTGATCGTTGTTTCCGGCTTGAACTCTTCTCCCAAAATCCAGATCATCTGCGTATTCTCGCCAATGATGTCGGCCAGAAACTCGCAATGTTTTTCGCGTGCGGTCATAAGCGCCTCGAAGAAATCGAAGGATAGTCCGATCTTGCGAGCCACGTAGGATAAAGCGATATTGTCTCGCGGGTGACAGCCTCCACCATCTCCCATCCCGGCACGCAGATACTTAGGAGAAAGCAGCCTGTCGGTGCTGAGTGAAATGGCCTTGTGAATATCGTCCACGTTCATTCTCAGCTTGTGCGCCATCTCGCCGTACAGGTTTGCCAGCACCGTCTTGGCCGTAATGAACGTGTTGTAAAGAACTTTGATGCCCTCGGCTGTGCGAATGTCGGTGCGGAGAATCACTTGCCCGCGATAGAAGTCAGCCAACTGCCTGTAAGCGTCCTCGTGCTTTGTGCCGCACAAGATAAACTCTGGATTCAGGAAATCCTCGATTGCCGTTCCCATCGCAATGAATAAAGGCTCATAGATCAGATGGAAGTTTTCCGACAGAAGAGGAATAATCTCGCGCTCCATCGTTCCCGGCAGAACCGTGGAAATCACGACACACGTCTTGGGGCTGGTAAGTTCCGCGTCCACGTCCTGAACGCAGGAAATCAGAAACCGATAATCGAAGTCCTCACGAAATTCAGGCAGTCTGGTGATTCCCTCAAATTCCTTTTCGTGCGGGGTCTGCGGAGCAAGAAACAGAATGTCGGCCCACTGGCACAATTCAGTAAGTCCAACCATCTTCATTTTCGAGTTGGCAAGCAATTCCTTTGCGCCATTCTCTCTCGATGGCAGAGACTTCAGCTTCAGGTAACGCTCGACGTTGGGATTGATGTCGTAGCCCTTGACTTCATGGCCCTTCGATTCAATCGCTAGAGCTACGGCCAAGCCCAGCTTTCCGCATCCCACCATGCCAATCTTGCTCACGCCATCACCATCCCTCGATCCCTGTGTTGAATCCGATTGTCGATGATTCCCGCAATGTCCCGAAATCTGCGTACCAAGTCCGTCTTGCCGATTGTCGGCAAATCCAGATACACCGATTCCTCGGTCACTTCATCGCCCGTCTGCCAGAACTTGTCGAAGGCGTTCTCCGGCAACTTGATGTCGTACCGTTCCGGGTGAATCCAAACGTCCGAGCCGGGATATGGCTGAAACAGGTTCCAACTTATCGCGTCCGGCTCGGTGTCTAGCATCCATTTTTCCATTTCGTCAAGACTTTCCAAAGTCTCGCCCGGAAATCCGGCCAACAGATAAGCCTTGGCAACCATTCCCGCATCCTGGCACATCCTGATTCCAGCCGTGTTCTTGTCCGGGGTTGTGCCCTTGTCCATCGCTTTGAGCATCCGCGCACTGCCATGCTCAACGCCAAAGCCAAGCTCCACACAACCCCGCGATTCCAGATATCGGAACAAGCTCGGGTCGGTCAGATTGACGCGCGTATTCCCACGAAACCATAGGCCGTGTGCGTGCATGATGTCGGCAATCTGCTTGCATCGCTCCGTCTTGATCGTGAATACGTCGTCATAGATGCGAACGCAGGTTACTCCGAGAGATGCGAGAAGCTCGGCCTGACGCTCGATTTGATCCAAACTCTCTTCCCTGATCTTCGTTCTCGCGTCCGCGCAAAACTTGCATCCGTAAGGGCATCCGCGGGCCGAGAACATTTGCGCCGTCATGCCCATGCCGCCCTGCCCATCGTAATCCCTGGTTGTGAACCTTCCGCGATGAAACGATGTCGGCCACAAATCGAATGCGGGCCATAGCTTTGTTACGTCCGGCAGAGGTAGGGAGGGATTCATTTGCAGGAAGCCGAGTTCATTGAACCAGCAAAGATTCGGAACCTTCGAGATATCGTTCCGATCCCAGCCGTCGCAGAACTGCACGAACGCCTCTTCGCATTCGTCCACCATCAAATAATCGAAGCCGTCAAAATAGCGCGGCGTCTTGTACTGAGAGTGCGGACCTTTTGCAATGTAGGTCGCGTGCGAGCCGCCTAGCACCCTGACCTGGGCAGGCCATGCTTTTGCCAGTTGCTTTCCCCAATGAACGTTTGCGGTGGTAGCGGATATTCCCAGCACGTCGCATGGTTCCAGTTGGTCGTGGTGAACGATGAGTTTCTTGTTCGCCTTGTCCCAAGATGTTACAGCGTGGCAATCGACCACGGTCACATCATGCCCCGCCGCACGAAGCGATCCCGCTAGATACAGAATCCCGAGATGCAGGAAACTTAAAGGGTTGAAGTAAGTAACCAGCTAGGAGAGTCTAAGAGCAAGACTTTCGCCATCTGGGGTCTCCTTTCTAATACCATATTCGGAAATTGCCCTCTGCAAGATTTGCGCATCGCGCTTGCGTTCCCATTCCTTGCTCGCGTAAATTCCTGCGGCATCTCCCTGTCGCGCAAGCCGTTCCTTGTGAGTCTTGTCCCACTCGCCCTTGCCCCATGCCGGGTGCATGTGCTCGGTAACGAATGGCAAATAAACTCTCCGGTTGATGAGATTCGCTACATCGTTTACATGCGTATCGTTGTAATCGCTTGCGTAATGAGGCGGGCAGAGATAACCCACGGCATCCACCCACGAGCGGTGGAGAAATCCGTGCGTTCCGAAATCCTTGCCCCAATGTCCATCGTCGCCATGCACAAACACAAGACGATCCGGGAACGACGCAAAAGCCCTTCTCACATCGTCATCCCATCCTTTCGTTCGGAAGATCAGATCGTCACCGCCCATCATCAGAATATCTCCGGTGGAAGCCTCGACACACCGATTCCACATCTCGGACATAAGAATTCTTGGGCCGCGCACAACTTTCAGATCGGGACTGTTAAAACATTGCGGAAAAGTATCGTCGTCATCGTCCACGTAGAACACAATTTCAGGCATGATTCTGGCTGTTTTTTCGATGGAATCGACCAGCCGAGATACATTCTGTGGACGTTCCCGTGTCGGACATAGAATCGAAATCTTCATGTCGGGAACCTCCATTTTGTATTCTCCCTTAATCTTTGCACGCAGAATCATGTCATCCCGGTAAGGAAGAAAATCGCGAATCGCGTAGGGATACTGACCCAAATGCCCCGGTTGCACGCTGGTATCCACGTAAATCGGGATGTCGCAATACTTGCGCAGAAGATGGCAAAACGTCACATCCTCGCCCATTTCGATGTCTCCCTTGGGAGTCGGCAGACAGCGAAACCAGTAGCACGTCTTGTCTTTGTCGAATGCCGCCATGCGCACCTTGCGGAGTTGTTCGACGCGAGATTCCGGCAACTGGTAGAAGTCCTTTTCCCACAGGCAGTCGAAATAGGCTTGAGCCACTTGCTCGAAGGCGTTCTTGCTGACCAGCATTAAGCCCGTGCCGACAGCGTGAACTTCCACTAGTTTACCTTCAGGCCATTCCCAAATCGTGCTGGTTGCGCCTTCGTCGTCATTGAAATAGCGCATGTTTGGAATGGGAGGGTCGTTGCGGCGCGTGCATAGTCCCGCTACCACGTCCTTTTTGTGCGAGAGAAGCCGTTCCAGAGCGTCCGGCTCGATCACCATATCGTCGTCGATCAGCAAAGCATGAGTCCACGGCTTTCCGCTTTTTAGTTGCTCACCCAAAAGCCAATTCCTCGCCCAATGTATAATCGACGCGGAAACCGGCGTACCTGTATAAACCGTGGCGAAGTCCTTTTGCCGCGTGTACTCCACCATCTTCATCAGGGAATCCCGAACCTGAGCCGACACGTTCCGATAGGTTGGGGATAAAACGACAACGATTGGCTTTCCCTTTTCCTCTTCTTTTCCGGAAATCTCGACATCGAGGCCGAACCGCTTTAGAGCCGCCCTCCCACGAGGGTCAAGCAATAATTGACGTGCCTTGCGTTCCCATCCGTTGTTCAGTTTACGTCCCTCCCATCCTGGGCCGATGCCACAATCCATGAAGCAATCTCGGAAGCCTTGCGCACAGCCGCGATCTGTTCCGCCTCGGTCATTGGGGTCGTGCGGCGCGTGGCTCTCTTTTTAGCTACGGCAAGTTTCTGCGCTTCCAGTTCCTCTTCGGTTTGTTCCATGAGCCGCTGTTCCTGCTCGGCGCGGTATTCCGGCTTGCGCATGTAAATCACGCCGTCTTTGTCGTATTGCTTTTCGTATTCGTTCGGATGGGCTTCGTATCCCATCCAAATCTTTTTGTCCGATGGATCGGTTACCTTCTCGAAGTCGGAAGGATTGCACTGCGGACACTCATCGTAACGCGAGCCATCCTCGCAGAAGTGAGTCTTGATGCGAGTGCTTTCCGCTCCGCAGTGTCCGCAGATGGACATTAGGGCATCCGGCTAACTTGCGCCGTAAACTCCACGTTTGAAGGAAGGGTAGCCCTTACCTGATCCCGCGCCGCCTGTTCGTTCGGCGCATCGACGGTAATGGACTCTTCCTTGCGAAATAAAATCCGGTCGTCCAATGTTTCCTGAACTCCGTGAACGCTTTCCCGCATGATGAGAGAGTGCTGAACCGCAACGTAAGCGACTCGGAACTTAGGCATTGACTGCCTTCCGTTCCTTAACGCTGGTCAATAGGGCGTTGCGGTCGTTCTCCAGCCGTTGCTCGCGGGCCTTGAGAGACATTTCCTTGAGTTCAAGTTGCTGGCTTTGTGAGAGCCAGACGGCTTCCCATTGAGCTTCCGAACAGAAGCCGCCCTTCTTCTCCAGGTAATACTGAATCTCCGGGTTGCTGGTCGAGAATCGGCCACGCACGAATTCCACATAGCCTCCGGGAACCAGTCGAGTCTCTCCGTTCACGACAATTTGCTTGTCGGGCGGGATGTTGCAGATGCGGGTTCGCCCGTCCTTGAGAGAATCAAGGCCGCCGCGCTCGGGATGTCCGGGATCGCTGGGAGCGTCGGCCAACAGATATTCCTTGTTCCCGACAATATGCGTCGATTGTCCGTCAAGACATACCCATTCTCCGGGAGTGAACTTCTTTCCGCATTCCACGCAGTTCCAGCTTGGTATGGACATATTTATAGCTCCTCTTCGGGAGTGTATCTAGGATAATTTGTCGGTGAATCGGATGTAGTAAGACGATCTGGAAGATGCGCCGGAGCGTCAACGGGCTTCTTGGAAAGCGCAGCCAGTGAATCGGCTCTCATTTCAGGTTCTTTTACGATGATATCGGTCATTTCATCTCCTCTTCATTGCTTCTACAAAAAGGGGCGGAGTTTCCCCCGCCCCTGTTAGGTTTAGGCATAGGCCGAAACATCGAACAGCCATGCGTGCTTGCGTTCGTGACGGATTTCCCACCCGATTTGCGAGCGGTACTCATCGGTACGAGTTGTCGAGCCGTCAGGCAGGATGTTTTCGTACAGCTTGGTATCGCCGATCAGGTTGTCGCCGCCGCCGTTCAGGTAGCGAATCGCCACGCTGGGCAGGTCTACGGAATAGGCGTGTGTGGCAAACGAGTTTCCTCCGGGGAAGCCGACATCGCCGGTCCCCAAACGGTAATCGTTCGCCAGCAGGAATTCGCCCAAAGCCATCTCGAAGCGGGCAATTTTCACTCCGAACACCGTGTCTCCCACTCGCGTCAACAGCTTGTTCTGCGAGTAGAAGTTCAGCGCCGAAATGATCTTCGGAGCGCAGAGAAGCAATTTCTGCTTTTCTCCGTAGCGGAATGCCGTCTCCGAGAACGTGTTCCAGGTCGTGATGGTTGCGGTCGTGTTGCCATCGGTTTTGTTCGTGGCAATGCGCGTCAGCCATCCCATCGTTGTCCAGCGAGAACTGGGCAATGCCAGGGATTCCGAGGCACGCGACCACAAGCCGGCCGCTTCGATTTCCGAGCGATGCCGGATCAGCGCCTTAACGAGTTGGAATTTCCGCTCGCCCTGCGGTGCCCCGTATTGCTTGGTTGAAGCTGCGGTGTGCGTAACCTTGACCGGCGTCTTGAAGATTTGGGCATAACTGATTTGCACGGTTTTTGCCGTGTAGCGTTGCTGCCCAATGTTGTCGTCTTCCTTGAACGCCGATGCGAGAATGCGAAGCGATCCAGTTGCCGTGATCGTATCGGCCCCCGACCCCCCGATGCCTCGCGTGATGGTAAGCGTGTTGGTGGAAATGGCAGTGACGAGAAACACTTCCGGGGCTGCCGAGGAACTTTGCGCCTTCGGCACGTTGACGATATCTCCGACCCCAAAAAGCGTTCCGTCCGCCACGAGGATGTTGGTCGCTGCCGAGGAATAATCCACGGTTTGCGACGATTGTCCCCAAAGAGAAACTTCCGTGTCCTCAACCCATTCAAATCGCGGGCCGATGGTCGGTTGTTTCCTCTTGGCTGCGTTCGTCAGCACGAACAACGGAGCCGCATCCGGTTCCAAGAGCACCATCTGCTCGGAAACGTCGCGGACGTTGGTCGTGTCGGTAACGAACTGATCGAAACTGCGTGAAACTTGTAATGCCATCTATCGCTCCTTTTGCCTCAGAGCCGACCGTGTTCCTTGTGGTACATATCCATGGTTTCCTGGTCGAATAGATCGTCATTCGACTGGAACTTGCTGGACTTGGCTTGTGAGGCTGCTTTCGATTGCCCGGAGCCGAGATTGCCGTTCGTGCGGGTTACTTGCGCCCGTCGAGCGTTTCTTGCGCCCGATGCAGCCGCTTGCTGCAAAAGCTGTGGATTGATGTTCTGTCCCGATGCCGCTTGCGCCAGCATGGAATACTTTCGCATGGCGTTTTCCTGCGGCGGCAATAGTTTTCCCTGCGCGTCGGTGAATTGCATTTCGTCGAATCCCGGAATTCGCGCCGCTGCGGTTCGCAGAGTCTTGGAAAACTCTTTTGTTCCATAAGCGGGCAATTCCTGAAATTTCGGATTCGAGTTGCGAACTTGATCCCACGCCATCGCGTAGGAACTACGTTCGTACATCTCACCAAAGCCGGGAAAAGCCTGATTCACCTGTTGCGAGAGTTGAGCCTGAAGCAAATCGGGAATGAACGTCTGCACCAGATTGAGCATGTACTTCGAGGCGACTTGAGCGAACGCCATCGGCTGTTCCGCTTCCGGTTTTTGCCAAACGCCCATGAATTCCCTGTGGAACGATTTGGCAACTTCCGGGTCGGTGCGCTCCTGAACGGTTCGTTCCAGTTGCTGGAAATACTGCTCACGAGTAAGCTGAGGCTGTTCGCGGGTTGGTTCCGCTTGCAACTCAGGCTCGATCTGCTGCTCCTGCTGTTCGCGCTGCTGCTGAATATAAATATCTGCATTGATCTTGTCGTGCAGGAGTTGGCGCACAAGTGGGTCTTGGGCCTGCTCGGGCGACAAGTTGTATCGCTCGCCATAGCGTGCGTAAACTTCATCGGGAAATACCTTGTCTTGGTCCGTGGGGAGCCAATCCTCGGCTACTTCCTCGACTTGTTCGGGCTGCTCTTGTTCAAGCGGTTGCTCCTGGACTTCGGTTTCAACCTGTTGCTCGGCTTCGGGAGCCTCAACAGCTTGTTCCTCGGTCGGAAGAAGCGAATCAGCTATCGCTTCCTGAGTTGGAGCTTCGGTGACATCGCTCATTTATTGCCTCTCTTTCGACGGTGGGTCCGTCGCACCTGGGTTGGTTCCAGGGAAATCATTGGCTCGCCTTCGCTAATTGCTCTCTGGCGAAATGCTCCATCTCTCGGAGCGTATTCTCGTAGGCTTCCACCTGCCCAGCAAGGCGCGATTCCTTCTGATTATCGCGCACCGATTGCCGCACGGCGGATAGCAGCATCTCGATCAATTCTTCTCTCTTCTCGGCAAAGAACGCTTCCAGAGCGGGCCGAAACAACGGATCGTTCAGAGACTCGTAAAGCGTCTGGCTTTCAGCGAGTCGGAGTTGGGTTGGCATTATTTACGCCCTTCGCCATCGGAACATTCTTCTCGTTGGCCGCTTCCTCGTCCTTGCCCGTGGTAGACATCAAATTATCGGCATGATCGGCTGCGCCGGATAGTTTCTCGATACCCTTGAGGGTGTCGCTGACTTGCAATTCCTGCATGGCTTGCGCATCGGGAGGAGCGCCGGCACCGGTCAGAATGGCCGCTTGAATCGTAGCTGGCAATTCCGGCCACTTGACCGCTACCGTCACGCTTACCTTTGGCGGTGGGGGCTGCGGCGGCTGGGGAGGAGGAACCGCTTTGTCCGGGTCAATTCCGCGAATCGAGCCGGCGAAATATCGTGCCGCATAATGTGGGTCCACCACTCCCGGCATCTGCGCCGACATTTGCACCAGTTGAAGCGCCGATTGTCTGCGTATGTCATCGTCCACCGAAAGCATCGAAAGAGCCGCAGGCTCTACCTGTATCTCCTGCTGAATCTCCATGAAGTTGATATTTACCGTGCTGGCCTTTCCGTATCGCTGCGTCATTCCCTCCACTTTGGCAACGTATTTCTCGCCTACCTGAATCGGAGCGTATTCTCCCTGGTTATCCTGTTCCGGCTCGGTTTGCTGGAGCATCGCCAGTTTCTTTTCCCCAAGCTCTTTCAGGTATTGATTCAGCGAATCAATCTCGAACTGCGTCAGAGCGTCAGCCGACTTTGCCGCCAGCACCGCCGTGGTTGCCGTCTTTCCAGCTTGCGGGTTGGAATCTGTTCCCGTTTCCACGTTCGTCAGATTCGGTTCGGCAAGCGCCATCATGCGCATGTTCTGCGCTTCTTCTTCCGTGGCCGCCTGAATTGCCGGGCCAGCTTGAAGCGGGTCCATCATCGGTTCGATGTCGGCAGGATTGCGCATCTGAATGATGCGGAATAAGGCCCTGTCGATTTGCTCGTCCGGCAAATCCGCACCCGTTTTCATCTTCATCAGCGGACGGAGAAGGTTCGCAACCAGATCGCGCCTGCTACCAACGATTGCATTGTGGAGGAGCCATAGGTGTCGCAAGAGGATCGGAGAAGCGTCGCCATACGCCGATAGTAAATCGAACATCGGAACGAGTTCGGTGTAGCAATATTTGCCATACAAGTCCCAGGGATAAGGCATTTTTCCAAGGAAGACTTTTTCGTTTCCAACCCACTCAATCCAGAATTGTCCGTCCTTGTCCTTGGTATGGCATTCCAGGATGTCATAACGTTTCCCTTTCAGCAGCTTGGTCGGCCACAACGGTAACGTCTGCCCCATCGCATTCGTTCGCAACCGCGAACGCAAATCGAAAGGCTGCTGCTGATAGATCGGTTGCCAACTCGGCATGTCCGCGAGTTCTTGAATCGCCTTGGGATCGAAGACTGGTTGCTCGGAGCCATCCTGATCGAAGAACGTCTTGGCTCCCATTTTCTTCAGCCAGACATCCGACTCCCAATAGTTCTCAACCGCCCAGCCGGACTCATTCAGCCGCGCCGCTCCCGGCTCCATGAAGAAATCGCCGATAAACACGTTCTTTGTGACAGGCCCCTCAAACTGCTTGATCTTTACCGGAGCCTGTGCGGAGTTTCCGTACTTCGCTATCGCTTGCGCCTTTTCATCTTCCCCCAGTTCTTCTCCACCCTCTTTTACCGCTGCCGATATTTCATCCGACGCAGCGCCCTGCAAACGCATGAGTCCGGTGCGCGTCTGCGGATTCTGAAAGAATTTCTTATCGATCTCAACCGTGTCCCAAAACAGTTTCGATACGGCCCAGCCGAAAGTCTGACTCGATTGCACCGTCCTGCGATGCTCGATGGATTCTCCGGACCTGTCGAATTGCTGATAGCTCCATGCCGTCAAGCGATCCGCTAATTGCGTATCTGCCCCTTCCGGGCAGGTGTAATTGATCTGCGGTGGGCTGGCGGTCAATCTCGCCGTCTTGCGCCGGATAATCAGGCTCAGTTCCGGCATCGCCACGTTTGTCCGCGTCTTGTCCTCGGTTTGATTGCCGGTCTTGTCGATAATCATGATCGGCTTGGTCATGCACTTCGACGCCCGAAATACGTCCTCCCACATATCCCAATAATTTATTTGCATGTAGCGGCGAGATTCGTTGCGGCGGTCGAGAATGTCGGAGACGGTTCCGGGAGTCTTGGCAGGCTTCTTCTTGCCCGTCTTTTGCGGGGCCGGATCGGGTTGTTGCGATGCCCCTGGGATTCCAGTCGCCATCAGTAATTTACCCCAGCCGCTATCGGCGTCCAGTTGCTTTTCAGTTTCACGTGCGGAACGTACTCAGGGTTGCTCATGGCCCAGTATTTTAGATCGTCTGAAAGGTGATTCCTCTTCGCCTGCGGCTTGCCGCTTGGGTCTGAACGTTCAGCCATGATCGGAGTCAACTGCTGAAATCTGTTCGTCTTTAATTCGTGAATCAGTTCCGGGCAACGATCCTGGAAAATGTGCAGTTTCGATTTCGGCTTGAATGTTCCGTCCGACTGTTCCACGTCACGAGGTTTGAGCCATGCATTCACCGCTTCCGGTCCCGCTGTATTGTCCTTGATGCAATCCGCGAATCTCCAACCCGTTAAATCCTCGTACCGCTTCTGGAAGTTGTACTCCGGCTGTTCATCGAAAAAGCCCTGCCCCATCGCTCGCGCGGCATAATCGATAATCCGCTGGTAAATATCCTCGGCTTTTCCTTCGTTCTCGGGATTCTCTTCCCCTTCCAGCCATTCCACCGTTTCCACATATTGCTTGATGCTGAATCGGTTATCGTCCTCTGGTGGATTTCCACGCAACCCATAAATCTTGGAGGGCCAAAGTTCCCGATATGCCCAGCCGTCGCCCCACTTATCCATCGCAATCCAAAGCCACGCATGAGGGACAACAGGGTGTGGGTCCAGGATGCAATAGCGTGTCCAATCGGACGGAATCGGAAAGGAATTCTCAAGTGTGGCTTCTTCGTGGAGTTGATATACAAGCGTTCCCAGTTTGGCCGAGAAGTTGATCTCATACTCTTGCTCGTAATCGGCAACGTTGGTCATTGCCGCCTTTTGCTTTGCCGCCCATTCCGCCGTTTTGTCGGGGTCCGCGCTGTAATGCAAACGCAGAATCCGTATCCCGTGCGGATTCAGCCATGCGCTAATGCCCCGATGTGGAAATTCAACTTCCATCAGGCAAGCACGGTGCAAGGTCCGCTGCTAACGACTTGATCGATAACCAGCGTGCCTGAACCCCGCAATCGGGAGTTATTGCTCAACACCGTTTTGATGGAGTTGTAATCCCCAGCCGCCACCGAAACGTAATCGAGGTATTCCGGCGATGATTGCTTTCCGGCATTCTCGAAATGGTAGTGAACCCGGTATACGTTGGTTGATCCGCTCATCGCATCTCCCCCCAGAATGCCGCTCCAAGCCCCTTACGTTTCGGCTTGGTCGTGGCGTTTGGATTTCCGACAACAGGCGTCTGCGTCTGCGGAGATATCCGCGCCGACGCTCCCCGAGGCATCACCTCGGCCTGCCCGGTATGCTGCCCCATCAGATTTGCCATGGCGTTGTTCTGGACAGGCGTGAAACTGCCGGCACTCGGCATCTTGCCTGTCGGCGCCGATGGACGATTCTTCACTCTGGCAAGTCCATTCATCGGCGGATGGTTCGGCTGCGCATTGCCTGGCATGTTTGCGCCGCCAGACGGTATAGGAGCCATTCCCGAGCCGCTTGTCCCTACATTCGGGTTGTGCGCCCCGGACTGCGGAAACTTGCTAGAGCCTGGTTTCCTCATCTTTGGAAGTAATTTACTCACCATAAAAAGCCGCTCCCTTCTTCCGAGAGAATCCCGATACCGACCCAACCTTGCGCGGCGTTGGTGCCACGCTGGTACGACCGCCAATCTGCTTGGACTGGTTCGGCAACTTGCTGTATCCAACCGCGCTGCCTTGCGGATTTGCAGGAGCCACGCTGCCAGACTTCCCAGCGTAGATGTTCTTCGGCTCTTGTCCCGGCACCGAGCCACGAGGCCCGGCGGGAGCAGGCATCTGCGGAGTCTCCATCCTGTTCTTGAACGGCATGGGAGCCGCCGCGATATCGGTCTGCGCTGCCGCCGATGTATCCTTGGCATTCGGAACGAAAGGCTTGCGCTTCGACATCTGTACGTTGGTTCCGGTAATCGGTTGTCCCTTAACCTTCTTCACAATGATACCTCCTTAATTTGCCCCGCCTTTCCCCCGATCATTGGCACCTTGGCCGCATTGCCGCCCTTGCGCGTGAAGTCCCATGCCAATGAATGCTGCGAATGTCCCACAATCGCATCTCCCGGCTTAATCGTCTTGCTGAACGACGTATACCGCTTGAGTACATCGTTCTTCGATTCGCCTCCCGGTATCTTGTGGGCCGGCCGATTGCTGAAGAAATCCAATAGCGGCTTTATGGAAGCTGTCTTTGCTCCAGACATAGAGGCTAAGTCCCATGGCTCCAGTTCCGCGTGGATTTCCACGGGTGCGCCCGTTTCCTTGCCAATCAATAGCGCCGTCTCATGCGCCCGCTGTCGCGGCGAACTGTGAATCCGCTTGATTCCCTTGCCCTTGAGACTGCGAGCGATTTGCTTGGCGCGGAAACGTCCCGATTCGGACAGCGGAGGATCAAGATGTCCATGAATGCGACCATCCCTGTCCATCTTCGTCTCAGGATGAGTAATCAGCCAAGCCTTCTTCGCTGTCATTACCTGTCTCCAAACAGCGCCGATTTCATTTCCTTAATCTTTATCGGCTCGTACCAATCCGAACAGAACTCGTTGGCCGGATACAGTAGCTTGCCTGTCCCATTCCACGCGATGAAATTAGAGTTCGTACACCGATCCCCAGACTTTCCCAGATATTCGCAGTTCTTGCACATCGAACCGCCCTTCGGCACTCGCATCGCGGGCTGGTGATCCTTGGGATATGTCGGCTCATTGCTTGCCATAGGGATTGTATTTCGGCGGAACAACCTTCGGCTTGGCTCTGAGCATCTGGAACCGAACGTAAGCTCCAATTCGCTCGGGAACAAGCTCGCCGTTCTGTTTGCGGAACAGAGTCAACCTCTGTGCCTTGGAATCGCCAATCGGAACAACCAGCCTTCCCCCTTGGATAAGCTGTTCGCTCCAAGCCTTCGGAATTGACTCTACTCCGCATGTCGCAACAATAGCCGTATATGGCGCGTGCTCCGGTAATCCCAACTTTCCATCGCCGGGATACAGGAAGATGTAATCGCCTATCGTCTTGGTCGGATCGATCCACGGCTCAAGCTCAATACTGAATACCGCGCAGCCGAAACCAGCCCATACGCCTGTTTGAAACCCGCTCCCGGTGCCAATTTCCAACAGGATATCCTCACCCTGTAGCTGTAGCAGGTCGGCCATCACGCGAGTTACTGCCTCGCTGGGGATGCTGCGCTTGCCGTCAAATGTTACGTTTATGCAGTCCATTTCGATTCTGAAGTTACTAACCCCGTGTTTTTCGATCTAACTTGTTGATTCTATTCAAGAGTGCATAAAGTACGTGGGATGTATAATAACCCCAGGAAATCGAAAGTTTAATTCCTCAGCAATTTAGTTCACTTGACAAATCACAGGGAACACTGATCCGCAAACCATCCCGGTCCAGCAGAGCTAACTGCAATCATCTGAACGTGTGGCGATGAAGCCTTCGCCGAATTGTAGCATTGCTCCGCTTCCGGCAAGAATGCAGCCTCGTCCATAATGAAAATCGTGGGATGATAGGTGCGAATCTGATGCTCGCCACCAGGCACGGCCAATACCCTTCCGCCATTCTCCCAGCTCAATTCGGTAGAATTCTCTCCGGCCAGCGGATGCATTTCCCGCAGCCAATCTGGCTGGTTCCGGTAGAGGCAGTTCGCATAACCGATCAACTCCATCGCCTTGTCCTCTTTCATCGTCTGAACCACCGCAAATGCCTTCGCCCATTGCGCCTGATGCGTTGCCCAGATGATCGCGCTCCAACTGGTCATCATATCCCGCGATTTGGGAATGAATAACCGCTTCTCAGACTCTAACGCATCAAAAAGTACGCGAAAATAAGACTTGCGTGGAAATGGGCTGCGAAACTGTAGACCCTGCGCCTCATAGTGAGGATTCTCCGTGCGCGTGTAATTCTGCGCCCAGTGCAAGGCATTTCGACGGCAACGCTCATCCCTGATCGCTTCCCACGTTTGCTGATTCAATAAGTTGTTCAGCCTCGGCGAGTTGCTCGTCGGTGAGCTTTGAGGCGTCAAAGAAGGTGTGTTCGAGGCGTCCATCGACAATCACATGCTCCGTGGCTTTACCGTAACGCCATTCTACCCATTTCTCGGTCATTTTGGCTGAGATTGCCGGGTTCTTTTTGTTTGTAATCAAACGGCAGACGAGGTTTTCCATATTCTCGGAACCCTTGCGTTTTGATGCGATTATACGCTCCTCGATGCGGCGGGCAAACGCTTGTAATTCATTCTTGGTGTTGGCCATTAGGTAGTACCATTGCGAGGCTGAAAAGCCCCGCCTTTGATGAATTGCCACACTGGAATACCGGCGGAGGATTTAATCTGCCAGCCACGAGATTCCCCGCGAGGATTTAATTCACGGGCTTGGAGCGAGAGGACACGTTCCATGCGGCGCTGTTCTCTTGATTTCTTTTGGGGAAGGTTCGGCAAATTACCTTGAAAGGTCAGCCCGTATTTATGCCCAGGGCAACGGGAAAAAGTTATGTCGTGTGAAGTTTTACGCTGAATTGAAATCGCATGCAAGTGAAATCCTCACGGGAGTGCTCAGAGAGGCACGCGGGGCCGGCGGGAATGCGGCAGACGCGAGTGGCGAGTGTAGGAATAAGC
>VFSW01002948.1_pt1 | contig 25619 bp, 26 predicted proteins | sample 5358111 | NCBI WGS metagenome assembly VFSW01 (sample SAMN11554181, study PRJNA540505) | mine drainage metagenome | isolation source: sediment from site ElyBrook_90M | place: USA: Ely Copper Mine, Vershire, VT | collected 2017
CTCAAGCGTTCCACCGGACCTCGTGCGACAGCGTGCGACGAGTGCGGAGCGGCGCCGGAGGACGTGCACGCCTCGTGGTGTCGGGCTGAGGAGGATCGTTTCGACGAGATTCTCGGCTCGCTGCCCCGTTCCTCGTTCGCCGAGGACGACCCGCTCTCCGCGGAGGGCTAACTCCGCCGTCGAATCTGCACCGGATGGGGGAGAGCCTCGCCCCGACGCCGTTCGTTCAGTAGGTCGAGCAAGGTGCCGTAGTTGTGGGCCCCCATCATGGCGCTCAGTTCGTCACGCATCGTTTCGACGACCCGGGAGGCTCCGACGAAGGCGCCCTCGTCCTGAGTGCACCACCAGTGGAACTCTTCGCCGCCTTCGCCCCAGTCCGCGCGGTTCCACTGGGCTATGCGCGTCACGATCTCGCCGTTGGCCAACGTGAGGTCCTCGCGGCGTAGCGGGACCTGCCAGCAGACCTCGGGCTTCAAGGGGATATAGCTCTCTTCGGTGTCGAGGGCTAAGACGTGCAGAGCGCAGCCCGCTCCTCGGTGAAAGTTCGGGCGATTAAGGAAGATGCAGGCGTCCTCCACCAGGCGGGTGACCACCTCGCCTTCGGCGTTGCGGGTCGTGAAACCCTTCTTTCCCCGACCTTTCTTCGCGAACTGCCACTGGTCGTCGCTCAGGCGCGCGGCGGCCGCTTCGACCCGGGCGAGGTCGTCGTCGTCCACGAAGTGGGCCCCGTAAGAACAGCAGCCCAATTCGAGCTCGGGGGCGGCCTCACTCAAGATCCCCTGGCAACCCTGGCCGAAGACGCAGGTCCAGTTGGACTCGAGAAAGGTGGCGTCGCAGAGCCAGGTTCGGTACTCGTCGGGGTCCTCAAAACTGACCCACTCGTGGGCATCGGGGGAGCGCGTCACGTTGTTGAATCTAACCCGTCGGCGCGAAGGGTCCTTGTCCCTACACTGAAGTGTCGTGGATGACACTTTTGACGTTCTCACTCTGACCGACGAGGCGCGCAACGTCGTCCTCGACGCCCTCGCCGCCGAGGCCAGCCCCCAGGACCTCGCGCTCTGGGTCGAGGTCATCGGTACTCAAGGGTCGGGCTACGCCTACGACCTCTACTTTTCCGAGACCTCCCAAGCTCCCGAAGGCGCCGCCGTCGGTCGCGACGGGGAGGTCACGGTCGTCGTTCCGGCCAGCAGTGTCGACAAGTTGCGCGGTTCGCGCCTCGAGTTCTCGAACAACGGTGGTGGCGGACTCGTCCTCGTCAATCCCAATCAGCCCGCGGCCTCCGAGATTCACCCCGGGATCCCCGAAGAGATTCTGGCCCTCGGTGTGCAAGGAGAACTCGCCATCCGTGCCCAGCGCGTTCTCGACGACGAGGTGAACCCCTCGATCGCCTCCCACGGTGGTCGCGCCGACCTGGTGGCTCTCGACGAAGAGGCGAAGATCGCCTACATCACGATGGGTGGGGGCTGTCAGGGCTGTTCGCTCAGTCGTATGACCCTCTCGCAGGGTATCGAGACGGCGCTGCGCGCCGCTCTTCCCGAACTGAGTGAGGTGCGCGACCTCACCGACCACGCTTCCGGAGAGAATCCCTACTACAGCCACGCGTAAGGCTTCCTCCGGTTTTCTAGACTGGACGGATGTTGCGCTTCCTCACGGCCGGCGAAAGCCACGGCCCCGCCCTCAACGTCATCGTGGAGGGCCTGCCCGCGGGCCTGCCCCTCACCCTGGAGCAGGTGGGCGAGGACCTCGCGCGCCGTCGCCTCGGCTACGGCCGGGGTCCGCGCATGCGCTTCGAACGTGACGAGTTGCGCTTCCTCGGCGGAGTACGCCACGGGCGCACGCTCGGTTCGCCGGTCGCCCTCGAAATCGCTAACTCGGAGTGGGCCAAGTGGGAGCAGGAGATGTCGGCCGCGCCCGGAGAGCCCGAGCGCAAGCTCACGACCCCTCGGCCCGGACACGCCGACCTCGTCGGGATGCAAAAGTACGCCTTCGACGACGCCCGCGACGTTCTCGAGCGGGCTAGTGCGCGAGAGACGGCCTCCCGAGTGGCCGCCGGGGCTCTCGCGAAGGCCCTTCTCGCCCCCCTCGGCGTGCGGATCGTGAGTCACGTCGTGCGCATCGGGGGAGTGGCCCTACCCGCCGGAGTTCGACCGGGACCAGAGGACCTCGCTCGCGTGGACGAGAGTGAGGTGCGCTGTCTTCACCCCGAGACCGAGGCCGCGATGATCGAGGAGATTAAGGCCGCGGCGAAAGACGGGGACTCGCTCGGCGGAGTGGTCGAAGTAGTCGCCTACGGCGTGCCGGCCGGACTCGGAAGTTACGTTCACTGGGACCGCAAGATGGACGGTCTGCTCGCCGGGGCTCTCATGAGCATCCAGGCGGTGAAGGCGGTCGAGATCGGTGACGGTCTCGCCCAGGCCGCCCAGCGCGGCAGCGCGGCCCACGACGCCATCGCGCTCGACCCGAACGCTCAGAGTTCCGGTGGTTACGTCCGTCGTAGCGACCACGCCGGGGGACTCGAAGGGGGAATGACCTCGGGCGCACCGCTCATCGTGCGAGTCGCCATGAAGCCCCTCGCAACTCTGAATCGCCCCGTTCTGGAGACGGTGGACACGGCGACCGGGGAGTCGACGGTGTCGTTTAAGGAGCGCACCGACGTCACGGCCGTACCCGCGCTCGGGGTCGTCGCCGAGGCCATGGTCGCTCTCGTCGTCGCTAACGAGGCCCTGCGCAAGTTCGGCGGAGACTCCCTCGAGGAGTTCACCCGCAACCACGTCCAGTACGTTGAGCACCTCGGCTCCAGCGCCTCACGGGCGCGGCCCCAGTAACGGTGGCCCACCTCGTCGTGGTGGGGATGCCGGGCGTCGGTAAATCCGCTCTGGCCCACGCGCTCGCGGAGGTCCGGGGAGTGACGGCCCTCGACACCGACGACCTCGTCGACGAGATGACCGGGCGCAGTGTTCAAGAGTGGATTCGAGTCGAGGGGGAAGCCGCGTTCCGCGAGGTCGAAGCCGACGCCCTCGAGCGCGCCCTCACGGAGGACGTCGTGGTCGCGACCGGGGGAGGGACTCTCACCTCGTCTCGTTCACGAGAACTACTCGTCGGACAACCGGTGCTCTGGCTCGACGCCGACGTGGACACTCTGCTCACCCGTCTCGACGAGACGGACCGACCACTCCTCGAGGGCGACCCCCGCACCCGGCTCAGCGAACTCGCCGACGCTCGCCGGAGTCTCTACGCCGAAGCGGCCACGTGGACCCTGTCGGGGGCTCAGTCCCTCGACGCCCTCGTGCCCCGTGTCGACGCCCTGCTCACGCCCTCGATGACGCGACGGGTGGAGTTAGGCGAACGTAGTTACGACGTGGTGATCGCCCGCGGGGCTCGACACCGCTTGGCCGGTCTGCTCTCTCGCTCGGCACCCCGGGCTCGGCGCGCGGCCCTTCTCACGACCGCGTCGCTGCGAGTGCAGCCGTGGTTCGATCTCTCCACGGGACTAGAGACGGTGGTCATCGAGGTACCAGACGGGGAGGCGGCGAAGACCTTCTCGACCCTCGAACAGGTCTGTGAGCAGCTGGCCCACGCCGGACTTTCTCGCCACGACGTCGTGGTCTCGGTCGGGGGCGGAGCCGTCTGCGATCTCGCCGGATTCGTCGCGGCGATCTACCTGCGCGGGGTGGGTGTGGCTCACGTGGCTACGACGCTCCTCGCCCAGGTGGACGCGGCCGTCGGGGGTAAGACCGCCGTCGACCTCGCGGCGGGAAAGAACCTCGTAGGGGCTTTTCACCAGCCGCTCGGGGTGCTCTGCGACCTCGAGGTTCTCGACACCTTGCCCGAGCGCGAGTGGCGAAGCGGCTGGGGTGAGGTGGTGAAGTGTGCACTCCTCGAGGGGCGCGACGACGTCACCCCCGACGAGCCGGCCGCGCTCGTGGACCTCGCTGTTGACCTGAAGGCGCGCATCGTCTCGAGCGACGAACGCGAAGGGGCACAGCGCGCCCTCCTTAACTACGGGCACACCTTGGCCCACGCGATTGAGGCACTGGCCCTCGAACGAGACCCCGACGAGCTTCGCCACGGCGAAGCGGTGGGGGTGGGGTTAGCCTTCGCCGCTCGGCTCGCGCTGCGCCTCGGGCGGATCGAGGCGACTCGCGTGGAACACGTGGACGAGATACTGACACGTTTCGGACTCGAGACCCGTCTCAAGGAGTTCGACACCGAGGAGATTCTCTCCTACATGGCCCGCGACAAGAAGGCCCACCACGACCTCACCTTCGTGCTGGACGGGCCCCGGGGAGTGGAGGTGGTGAGTGGGGTGGACGTCGGAGTGGTACGCGCCACCCTCGAGGCGATGAAGGGGGAGAGGTGAACTGCGACCTGTTAATACTGTCGGGACCGAATCTCGACCAACTGGGCACGAGAAACCCCGAGATCTACGGGACGACGACCCTCGACGAACACGTGGCGCGACTCAGAGCGCGCGCCGCGCGCTGGGGCTGGACTGTCGAGCACCGCCAGAGCAACTTCGAGGGCGACCTCATTGAGGCGGCCCACGAGGCCCGCCAGGGTGCGCGAGCGATCATCGTGAACGCCGGGGCGCTCTCCCACGTCTCGTGGGCCCTGACCGACGCCCTCGCGATGTTCCCCGGACCCGTCGTCGAGGTGCACCTGTCGAACCCGGCGGCGCGCGAGCCGTTCCGCCACGTCTCGACCTTGGCTCCCGTTGTCGCCGGCTCGATCGCGGGTTTTTCCGCGCTCAGCTACGACCTGGCCCTTCTCGCCGTCGCCTCGCTGGTGGGCGTGGACGAGGCCCTCTAGACTGGTTCGGCTCCGTCGTACCGACCTGAGAAAGGTTCCCGCCCGTTATGGCCGCCATCAACACGTCCGACATCAAGAACGGCATCACCATCGCGATGGAGGGCGGACTGTTCACCATTCTCGAGTTCCAGCACGTCAAGCCCGGTAAGGGTGGCGCGTTCGTGCGCACTCGCTTGCGTAACTCCCGGACCGGGGCGGTCATCGACCGGACCTTCCGGGCCGACGAGCGCCTGGAACAGGCCATTATCGACAAGCGCGACGTCCAGTACCTCTACCGGGACGGAGAGGACTACGTCTTCATGGACCAGGGCACCTACGACCAGGTGTCGGTCTCGGCCAACTTTCTCGGCGACACCACGAACTACCTGAAGGAGACCGGCATCGCTCTGCTGATCTCCCACGGAGACGACATCATCGGGGTGGAGATGCCGGCCTCGGTCGAACTCGCCGTGACCGAGACCGAGCCCGGACTACAGGGTGACCGGGTCTCCGGAGCGCGCAAGCCGGCCACGGTCGAGACCGGTTTCGTGGTGCAGGTACCGCTGTTCGTCGAGACGGGTGACGTGATCAAGGTCGATACCCGCACCGGCGAGTACATGACGCGCGTCTAGTGAGCGAACTCGGGGCTCGACGCCACCGCGCTCGGGAGCGCGCCCTCGAAATTCTCTACGAGGCCGATATCAAGGGACGCGGGGTCGCCGACATTCTGAACGCCCTCGCCCTCGCTCCCGATCCGTACTGTCGCGACCTCGTTCTCTCCGCCGACGCCCACCGCGCCGAGACCCACGAGTTGATTACCCGCTACTCCACCGAGTGGCCCCTCGAGCGCATTGCGGTCGTCGATCGGCTCGTCGTCACCCTCGCGCTGGGCGAGTTACGAATGATCGATTCTCCGCCTCGCGCAGTAGTCTTAGATGAGGCCGTCGAGCTCGCGAAGACCTTTTCGACCGAAGGGTCGGGGGCGTTCGTGAACGGGCTGTTGAGCGCCATGGTGGGGCCCAGCGACTAGTTCGGAGGAGTACCGATGCCCGGGATGGGTGGAAGTCTTCACATCAATCTGTTGAATCAGACAACCGTCTCGACCTTCGACCACCGGGTCTACACGGTCGCCCTGCTCCAGATTCTCGCGGTTGGACTGGTTCTCTTCTTCACCGCAGTCCTCTCGGGGGGACTCGCGCGCTTTAACGTGTCGCCCCTCGGCGAGTCCGAACCGGCGGCTCGCTCCGCGCTGCGGTACACCTTCGGCGCTATCTGGCTCTTCGACGGACTCCTCCAGTTCCAACCGGGCATGCCGCTCGGACTGGGCTCGAGCGTTCTCGCCCCGGCCGCGGCGGGTAATCCCAGTTGGCTCGTCTCGTTAGTGCACCACGCCGTGAACCTCTGGAACCTGCACCCGATCGCTCTCGCCGCGGCCGTCGCCTGGTGGCAGGTGGGCCTCGGCGTGGTGATCATCGTCTCGAACGGTCTCGTGGGGCGCCTCGCTGGCGGAGTGTCGGCTCTCTGGGCGATCATCGTGTGGGTCGTTGGAAACGCGATGGGGGGCATCTTTCAGTCCACCTCCTCCATTCTCTTCGGCTGGCCCGGGGCTACCGTCTGGTACGCACTCGCGGGGGCGGCTCTCGCTCTCTCGCCCGACTACTTCGGCCGCGTCTTTTCTCGCGTTGTTCTCCGATGTACCGCCGTGGTCCTCGCCCTCGGGGCTCTCCAGCAACTACGTCCTTCGGTGGGCTTCTGGCACGGTGGTAACGCCAACGCTCTCACGACGATGGCCAACTCGATGGTCGCGAGCGCCCAGCCCCACTGGCTGGCCTGGCTCGTACGCGAGGGCGGAGTCATCGCGGGCTCCATGGGTGGAGGATTTAACACCCTGGTCGTACTCTGGCTCCTCGTCGCGGCGGGGGGGCTGTGGATCTCGTCACGCCGGGGCTGGATGTGGCCGATCTGGACGACGGTGGCCTTCGCGCTGGTTTTTTGGGTCCTCGGCCAGGACACGGCCATCTTTGGCGGACTCGCGACCGACCTCAACTCCCTTCCTCCCATGGCCGCTCTCGTCCTCATTGGCTCACCGCGTCTCGCGGCGCGAGCCCCCCTGCGCCGACGCCTGCCCCGAGAGGTCCGGTCCCAAACCGGAGCGGTCATCGCGAGTTTCGCCGCGTCCATGATGGTGGTCTCCGGCATCTCGATGGTGGTCGCGCCACTGGCCACGGCGGAGCCGACGTTCTACTTGGCGGCGAACGGCTCGACGACCGTCATCAACGCGCCGGCCCCGAACTTCTCTCTCACCGATCAGTTCGGACAGCGCGTCGGTCTCACTCCTTCGGGGGGTACGTGGACTCTGCTCAGTTTCCTCGATCCGGTGTGTTACACCGACTGTCCCCTCCTCGCCGCCCAGATGCGCGCCGTCTTGGTGGGGGCCCACTCCGCCCACCTACGAGCGATCGCGGTGGCGGCGAACCCGAAGTACCACAGCACCGCCGAGGTTCAGCACTTCGCCCAGATTCACGGTATGGACTCCATCGCGAACTTTCACTACCTGAACGGGACGACCGCTCAACTACGCCAGGTGTGGAATTCCTACGGCATCACGGTCTACAACGTGCCGAAGTCGGTGATGAGCGTGCACGCCGACTACCTGTTCTTAATCTCTCCGACCGGACGTATTCGGGTGGTGCTCGGAGACGACCCCGGATCGGGAACCATCTACCAACAGCAGTCGACCGAACAGGTCGTCCTCAACTACCTCTCTCACTTCGGCGTGATCTAGTTCCGCGAAGGGGGTTCCTCGGAGTCCCCGGGGCGGCCGTGGTGCACCTCGTCGAGGTAGGCGTTCCAGGCGTCGAGTTGTCGTTGCGTGGAGTCGTCGAGTTCGGGTACCGGGTTCGCGGGGTCCCCACCGCGCTCCTCGCGTAGAAATCTTCGCCAGGCGTAGACCGCGTAGCCCCCGAGAAAGGGCCACTCGACGGTGTAGATCCACGAGAGGGTGTTCCCGGCGAGGGCGCGGTCCAGTTCGACGGCGAAGGCCGAGACGCAGAGGAGTTCGGCGACGGCGAGTCCGACGTGGAGGCGCCGTTCGTTCGGGGGAGTTCTCGCCACCGGGTTCATCGTAACGCTCATCGGTCCCGACTCGACTAGGGTGAGGGCGACTCCGGAGACGGAGTAGTCGTGAAACGGGTCCCGTGAGGCCCGTACGACGGAGGATGAGATGAGTCTTTCAGAGAGCCCCTCGGGGACCGCACCGTCGAGACATTCGGTCTTGGGATCAGACGACGTCGCCCGGGCCCTTCGTCGCATGGCCCACGAAATCGTCGAACGAAACCACGGTTCGGGCGATCTGGTCGTTGTCGGAGTGCAGCGGGGTGGGGCACCGATCGCCACCCGTCTCGCCGCCCACCTGGGCGAGATTCTCGCCCAACCCATCGAGCACGTCGATCTCGACGTCTCCTTCTACCGTGACGACATCGGCGCCTCCCCCTTACGAGACGCCGCTCCCACGACCCTCAGTTCTGACGTGAGCGGTCGCGTGGTGGTACTCGTCGACGACGTTCTTTTCACCGGGCGCACGGTGCGCGCGGCCCTCAACGCACTCTTGACCTTCGGGCGACCCTCGGCGGTGCACCTCGCGGTTCTCGTCGACCGGGGCCACCGGGAGTTACCGCTGCGGGCGGACTACGTCGGAAAAAATCTCCCGACCTCGCGCGAAGAACGGGTCGTCGCTACCCTCGACGGGGTGTGGATCGAGAGGCTCCCGTGAGGCCGATTCGCGGGGGCCACCTACTCAGCCTCGACGGCGTCAGCCGCGACCAGGTTCTCGACGTCCTCGACACTGCGGAGAGTTTCGTCGAGGTCAATCGGCGCACCATTCGAAAGGTGCCGGCGCTCACCGGTCGAGTCGTCGCCTCCTTGTTCTTCGAAGAGTCGACCCGTACTCGACTCAGTTTCGAGACGGCCGCTAAGCGTCTCAGCGCCGACGTGATCTCGCTCGCGGTGGCCTCCTCGTCGGTGAAGAAGGGTGAGTCCCTCCGCGACACCATCTCCACGGTCGAGGCGCTCGGTCTCGACGCCGTGGTGCTGCGCCACCGCTCCAGTGGGGCGGCCGAACAGGTCGCCCGCTTCGTACCCCACGTCCACGTGATCAACGCCGGAGACGGTCAGCACCAGCACCCCACCCAGGGCTTGCTCGACGCCTTTACCGTTCGTCAAGTCCTCGCCGAGCGCCACGGGACGAGTGGACCCGAGTCGGGGGCCGAACTGTTCGCGGGTCTGCGCGTCGTCATCGTGGGAGATATCCGCCATAGTCGGGTGGCGCGCTCCGATATCGCGGTCTACCTCGCCCTCGGGGCCACGGTCCGCGTCGTCGGTCCGGGCACTCTCGTGCCCGCCGAGGTGGCCCAGTGGGGGGTGGAGGTGAGTGACGACCTCGACGAGGCCCTCGAGTGGGCCCAGATCGTCGGACTGCTCCGGCTCCAGGTGGAGCGCGGGGGTGGGGAGTTCGTGCCCTCTTTGGGGGAGTTCTCGACCCACTGGGGACTGAGCGTGGAGCGCTTAGGCGCTCTCTCACCGGACACTCTCGTGATGCATCCCGGGCCGATGAATCGGGGCGTCGAGATCGCCCACGCGGTCGCCGACTCGCCCCAGTCCCTCGTGACTCGCCAAGTGGCGAACGGAGTCCCGGTGCGAATGGCGGTCCTGTATCTCACGGTCGCCGGAGGAGAGGATCGATGAATCGACTAGTACTACGCGGTGGCGAGGTGGTCGGCCCGTTGGGGGTCCGTCGAGCCGACGTCCTCGTCGACGACGGCCGGGTGATCGAGGTCGGTCCCGCCCTCGAGGTGGCGAACGCCGTAGAGATCGACTGCGCGGGGTCCTACGTCGGTCCGGCCTTCGTGGACCTGCACGCGCACTTACGCGAGCCCGGAGGACGTGGCGCCGAGACCGTTCACTCGGGCGCGCGGGCCGGGGTCGTGGGAGGATACGGCGCGCTCGTGGCGATGCCCAACACCGAACCGGCCCTCGACTCGGTCCCTCTGGTACGAGACGTGCTCGAGCGTGGTCGTTCGAGCGTGCTCGACGTCGCCGTCTGTGCGGCCATCACCGTAGGAAGAGCCGGCGAGCGACTCGCCCCTCTCGCGGATCTCGCGTCCCTCGGGGTTCACCTCTTCAGTGACGACGGCACCGGGGTGGCGAACCCCCTCGTGATGCGCCGGGCCCTCGAGTACGCGCGGCCCCTCGGGGTGCGTCTCGCTCAGCACTGCGAGGACGCCGCCCTCTGTGAGGGGGGAGTCATGAACGAGGGGGAGTGGAGTCTGCGACTCGGTCTCGGGGGACGCCCGGCCGCCGCGGAGGAGATGATGGTCGCCCGCGACCTCGAACTCGTGCGACTGACCGGGGGCCGTCTGCACTTTCTCCACCTCTCCACGCTGCGCTCCCTCGAACTGGTCGAGGCGGCCCGCGCCGAGGGACTGGACGTGACCTTCGAGGTGACTCCCCACCACCTCACTCTCGACGAGTCGGCCTGCGCCGAGTACGACCCCGATTTTAAGGTCCACCCTCCGCTTCGACCCCGACGAGACGTGGAGGGCTTACGTCGTTGGGCGAGAGAGGGGCGCCTCGACGCCGTCGCCACCGATCACGCTCCCCACACGCCCGAGGCGAAGGATCGACCCTTCGACGAGGCTCCGGCCGGGCTACTCGGTCTCGAGCACGCCGCCTCCCTCGTCCACGAAGCCCTCGGGGAGAACAACCCGGTCGAACTCTTTCGACTCCTCAGTCGGGGCCCCGCCCGTATCGCCGGACTCGACCGGCGCGGGGCCTTCGGACTCTCGGCCCACGGAGGAGACGTCGCCCCCGGTGAGGACGCCAATCTGGTGGTCTTCGAACCGACGGCCACCTGGGTGGTCGACCGTACGCGGCTCCAGTCGCGCGCGACGAACACGCCCTATCATGGGCGCTCGCTCGTCGGTCGAGTACGTCACACCCTGGTGCGTGGTCAGCTCCGGGTGAGAGAAGGAGATCTCCGTTGATGCGCCCCCCCGCCTACCTCGTCTTGAGTGACGGGACCGTCTTTGAGGGTTCGGCCGCCGGCTACGCCCCCGAGGGTCACGTCACGACGGGGGAGTTCGTGTTCAACACCGCTCTCTCGGGCTACCAGGAGGTCATCACCGATCCGAGCTACGCCGGACAGATTGTGACCTTCACCTATCCCCACATCGGCAACTACGGGGTGACTCGAGCCGACGACGAGGCGAGTCGGCCCTGGTGTGAAGGCGTCGTCGTACGCGACGTCAGCCCGGTGGCGTCGAACTGGCGAGCCGAGGGGGGCCTCGAGGAGTATCTCGTCGAGCGCGGACTGAGCGCGATCTGTGACGTCGACACTCGCCGACTCACCCGCCACCTGCGATCTCGCGGGGCCCTCACCGGAGCGTTCGGTCGCGCCGCGCTCGAGGTCGTGGCCGAACGAGCCGGGGCCGCCCGCGGGACCGACGGGCTTAATCTCGTGGACCGGGTGAGTACCGTCGAGCCCTACTCGCGCGGATCGGGAGACCTCCACGTGGTCGCGATCGACTACGGAATTAAGCGAACCATGGTCGACCAGCTGGCCGAGCGTTTCCGGGTGACGGTGGTTCCCTCGACCAGTACGGCCGCCGAGATTCTCGCCCACGAGCCCGACGGACTCTTTCTCTCCAATGGACCGGGTGACCCGGCGGCCCTCGGTACCCACGTGGGGGTGATCTCCGAACTCTTAGAGTCTCGACCGATCTTCGGAATCTGTCTCGGTCACCAGTTGCTCGCGAGCGCCCTCGGGGCGAGCACCTACAAGCTGCCCTTCGGTCACCACGGATCAAACCACCCGGTGAAGGACCTGTCGACCGGCCGAGTCGAGATCACGGCCCAGAACCATAACTACGCCGTCTCTGGCGACACTCTCGGGGGAACGCGGGTGAGCCACGTGAACCTGAACGACGGGGTCGTCGAGGGACTCGTCTCGAACGAACACCGGTGCTTTTCGGTGCAGTACCACCCCGAGGCCGGCCCGGGTCCCCACGACGCGCGCTACCTCTTCGATCGATTCGACGCCCTCGTGCGTGACGGAAGGGTGGGGGACTAGTGCCGCGCCGTGACGATATCTCCTCCATCTTGGTCATCGGATCCGGACCGATCGTGATCGGTCAGGCCTGCGAGTTCGACTACTCGGGGACCCAGGCGTGCCAGGTGTTACGCGAAGAGGGCTACCGTGTCGTCCTCGTCAACTCCAATCCGGCGACGATCATGACCGACCCGGCGACGGCCGACGCCACCTACGTCGAGCCCCTCGACGCCGACGTCGTGACCGAGATTCTCGAGCGAGAGCGTCCCGACGCCATCTTGCCGACCCTCGGGGGTCAGACCGCCCTCAACCTCACCATGGAACTCGTGCGCCGGGGAGTACCCGAGCGGCTCGGTATCGAGGTCATCGGAGCGCGCCCCGAGGCGATCGACACCGCCGAGGACCGGGAGAAGTTCAAGCTCGCGATGGGTGACATCGGTCTCGCCGTGCCCGTCTCGGACTTCGCCCGCAACCACGACGAGGCGCTCGAGATCGCTCGGCGAATCGGGTTTCCCATCATTATTCGGCCCAGCTTCATCCTCGGGGGCGCCGGCACCGGGATCGCCCACGACGAGGCCAGCTTTCTCAACCTCGCCCGGGAGGGACTGGCCGCCTCGCCCATCCACGAGATTCTCGTCGAGCAGTCGATCGCCGGCTGGAAGGAGTACGAGCTCGAAGTGATGCGCGACCGCGCCGACAACTGTGTCGTCGTCTGCAGTATCGAGAACTTCGATCCAATGGGGGTCCACACCGGAGACTCCATCACCGTCGCTCCCGCCCAGACCCTCTCCGACGTCGAGTACCAGGAGATGCGTGACGACGCCTTTAAGGTTCTTCGTCGTGTGGGGGTGGAGACGGGGGGATCGAACGTCCAGTTCGCCGTCAACCCGGCGACTGGAGAGCGCCTGGTCATCGAGATGAACCCCCGGGTCTCTCGATCGAGCGCGCTCGCCTCGAAGGCGACCGGTTTTCCGATCGCCAAGATCGCCGCCCGGCTGGCCGTGGGCTACACCCTCGACGAGATCGTGAACGACATCACCCGGTTGACGCCGGCCAGTTTCGAACCCAGCATCGACTACGTCGTGACGAAGATTCCCCGCTGGGCCTTCGAGAAACTCCCCGGCGCTCAGCCGATTCTCGGAACCCGCATGCAGTCGGTCGGAGAGGTCATGGCTATCGGGCGAAACTTCCCCGAGTCCCTGCAAAAGGCCATTCGCTCGCTCGAGCAGGGGCGAGCCGGCTTCGTGCCGGTGGGCGAAAGCGAGTTCCGTGCGCTCTCCGAGGAGGCGCTACTCGAACGGTGCGTCGTGGCGAGCCCCGAGCGGCTCTACGCTCTCTACGAGGCGTTCGCTCGAGGGTGGACGGTCGCGACCCTCGCCGAGGAGACGCGTATCGATCCGTGGTTTCTCTCCCAACTCGAAGAGATCGTGAAGGTCGCGGCGCTGATCACGTTGGACCCGCTCAGCGCGTGGGACGCGCGACGCTGGCGAGTGGTGAAGCGAGCGGGATTCTCCGACCTCCAGATTGCGGCGCTGCACTACACCAGCGCCGCGGTGGTGCGCGAGATGCGCACCGGCGCGGGCGTCGTGACTCGGTTTAAGACGGTCGACACCTGCGCCGCCGAGTTCGAGGCCCACACCCCGTACCACTACTCGACCTACGACGACGAGGGGGAGGTGCGCCCCTCGGCGAAGGATCGGGTCATCATCCTCGGTTCTGGACCTAACCGGATTGGTCAGGGTATCGAGTTCGACTACTGCTGTGTTCACGCGGCGATCGCGTTGCGCGACCTCGGCTACGAGACCGTCATGGTGAACTGCAACCCCGAGACGGTCTCGACGGACTACTCCACGTCGGACCGGCTCTACTTCGAACCACTCACTCCCGAGGACTTGGCGGAGGTCATCGCCGCCGAGCGAGAGGCCTGCGTCGAGGGCGCTCGCATCGCCGGCGTCATCGTCTCACTGGGGGGACAGACCCCCTTAAAACTCGCCTCGAGCCTCGAGGAGGGCTTGGTCCTCGGAACGCCGGTCGCCTCCATCGACGCCGCCGAGGACCGCGAGCTCTGGGCGCAGATCTGCCGGAGTCTCGGCCTCGCCCAACCCCCGGGTGGCACGGCCTTCGACCTCGCGGGGGCCCGCGCGGTCGCCAAGTCGGTGGGGTACCCCGTTCTCGTTCGTCCGAGTTACGTCCTCGGGGGTCGCGCGATGGAGATCGTCGACGACGACGAGGCGCTCGAGCGGATTATGACCGATCTCACGAGCGCCCACGGGGCCCTCGCGCGCGAGGGCGGGGTGTCGAGTTCTCGCCCTATTCTCATCGACCGCTTCCTCGACGACGCCATCGAGGTGGACGTCGACGCGGTCCGTGACGCGCGCGGGGAGGTCTACGTCGCCGGGGTCATGGAACACGTCGAAGAGGCCGGAGTGCACTCGGGGGACTCGGCCTGCGCCTTGCCCCCGGTCTCGCTCGCTGACTCCATCGTCGAGCGACTAGAGGAGGGGGCCGCCCAGATCGCTGAGGCCCTCGGAGTCGTCGGACTCATCAACGTCCAGTTCGCCGTCAAAGACGACCAGGTCTACGTCATCGAGGCCAACCCGCGGGCGTCGCGCACGGTGCCCTTCGTCGCCAAGGCGACGGGAGTTCCGGTCGCGCGAATTGCCGTCGAGGTGATGGTGGGGGTGAGCCTCGCCGACCTACGAGAGCGCGGACTCGTCCCCGCCAAGCGTCCCATCCCCGCCCTCGTCGCGGTGAAGGAGGCGGTACTGCCCTTCAACCGGTTCCCCACCGTCGATACGGTGCTCGGTCCGGAGATGCGTTCGACCGGGGAGGTCATGGGCACGGGGGAGAGTTTCGGGATCGCTTTCGCCAAAGCGCAGTTAGCGGCCGGTAGTCGCCTCCCCGACGCGGGGCGGGTCTTTCTCTCCCTCGCCAATCCCGATAAGGACGCCGGAGTGGAGATCGCCCGGGAATTGGCTGACCTCGGTTTCGAGTTGGCCGCCACTACCGGAACGGCGCGCGCGCTGCGCGAGGCCGGTCTCGACGTCGCGGTCGAGGTCACGAAGATCGCCGACTCCGAGGGAGTGGACGCGGTTGAACTCATCGCGTCGGGGCGGGTGCAGATGGTCATCAATACCCCTTCGGGGGGTCGCGCGCGACGGGACGGATCGGCGATTCGCACCACGGCGACCGTCCACGCGGTGCCCTGTCTCACCACCCTGCGCGCGGCGCGGGCCGCGGTGCGCGGGATCGCCGACACTCGCCGGTCGGGCTGGCGCATCAGTACTCTCCAGGAGAACGCGTGACCGGATCGCGGGCGCAAGCCCCTTCCGTGAGGGAGGGGTCGAGCGAGCTAGTGGGCCGCTCTCTTAGGCCGCCCGGGCTTACGATGAGGGGATCGTTGGCTCTCCACGTACCGCTTCACGACCTCCAACGGAGCACCGCCGCACGACACCACCGAGTACGACGGAGACCAGAAGTGATCGCCCCACAGGGCGCTTTCAACCTCGGGCCAGCGGTGGCTACGCACCCGTCGAGCCGAGTTGGTCTTGAGCGACATGACGAGCCTCGACAGAGCCACCTTGGGTGGGTAGGAGACGAGCAAGTGCGCGTGGTCGTCGTCGGTCTCGAACGCGTCGACGGTGGCCCCGAAGTGGGAACACGTCTCCGTGAACGCCGCTTCCAACTCGGCACTCACCCGCTCGGTCATCACCCTCTTGCGGTACTTGGGAACGAGAACGATGTGCGCGGGCAAACGGTAGACCACGTGCCGCCCGTTTCTCCAGTCGTCATTCATGAGTTGCTTCATAGTGTCACACCCTATTTCTACGCTGATACACGTATGTCCCACCGATACCGCCTCTACCCCACCCTCGAGCAAGAGCCGACGCTGGTTCGGCACTGTTCTGACGCGAGGTTCGTGTGGAACCTCGCCCTCGAACAGGCCAATCTCTATCGACCAAATCGGGGGCCGACTCCGAACCACGCCGAGCGGTGTCGGCAGTTGTCCGAGGCCCGTCGAGAGACGTGGCTCGGAGAGGGCTCGTCGGCGGTCCAGCAGGGGGCTCTTCGCGATTTTGACCAGGCCATGCGCAACTGGTGGGGCGGCTCTCACCGACGCCCGACCTGGAGAAAGGCGGGCCAGCACGAGGGCTTCGTCGTGCGCGACCTCGTGGTGAGGAAACTGAACGCCGAGTGGTCGAGCGTGCTGATCTCGAAACTCGGAGCGGTGAAGTTCAAGGTCTCTCGCCCACTCCCCGAGGGGACCAAGTCCGCACGGGTCACCCTCGACGGAGCCGGACGGTGGCACGTGGTCTTCACCAGTGCTCCCGGCTCTCGTGAACACACCCCTACGGGGGCCGTGGTGGGTATCGACCGTGGCGTGGCAACGACTCTCGCCACCTCGGACGGCCAGATGCTCCGTATTCCGACGAGCCCGACACTGAACGCTCGGGCCAAGTATCTCCAGCGCACATTGGCTCGCCAGAAGCGCGGGTCTCGACGCCGAGCGAAGACTCGGGAGAAGATCCGAAAGACGAACGCCCGCATCGTGGACCGTCGCCGGGACTGGGTGGAGAAGCAGACCACTCGCATCGTGGACAACTACGACGTCGTGGTCCTCGAGAACCTCAAGGTGACGAACATGGTCGCCCGGCCCCGCCCGAAGGCCGACCCGGAGTCGCCCGGGTCTTACTTGGCGAACGGGGCGAGTGCCAAGTCGGGGCTCAACCGTTCAATCCACGCGTCCTGTTGGTCTACGTTCGAGCGCCGTCTCACGGACAAGTCCCGACAGACGGCGGTCTCCGTCGTGTTGGTGGAGCCGGCATTTACCTCGCAGCAGTGCTCCGTGTGCGGTCACACGGACCGAGAGAACCGCAAGAGCCAAGCGGTCTTTCTCTGTCGATCGTGCGGCTACTTAGCCCACGCGGACTACAACGCTGCGCGGAATATCCTGGCCCGGGGGCTCGCCCTCGCGCCCACCCCCGGACAGGGGGCACGGCGTAGTCGAAAGACTTCGTCGGCTCGCGTCAGTCCAGACGTGTCTGGCCGCGAGAACTCTTCGGCGGAGGTGGCGGCGTGAGCACCACCAAGCCGGGAATCCCCGTCCGTGAGGGCGGGGAGGATGTCACTCTCTCGACCAGGGTCGGCACTCGAGAACTGGGCTCACTCATTCTCACCGCGGCCGGCACCGCCGGCTACGGCGCCGAACTGGGTGGCTACGGCGATCTCTCCGAACTCGGGGCGGTCGTGACCAAGTCCCTCGCCCCCTTCGCCCACGAGGGCAATCCGGCTCCGCGGGTCGTCGCCGAGGGAGAGGACATGCTCAACTCGGTCGGTCTGGCCGGCCCGGGGATTCCCTACTGGCGCGAGCACTACCTGCCCGAGGTTCTGGCCCGCGGGGCCCGGGTCGTCGCCTCGATCTGGGGCCGCACGGTCGAGGACTACGCGACGGGAGCGGGTCTGCTCTCCGGTCTCGACCTCGTGGCGCTCGAGGTGAACGCCTCGTGTCCCAACCTAGAGAGTCGCTCCCGTATGTTCGCCCACTCGGCCGACGCGACCGCGGAGATTGTGCACGCCGCGGGGGCCTCCGGACTGCCCCTCTGGGTGAAACTCAGCCCTAATACGCCCGACCTCGTGGAGATCGCCGGGGCCGCCTTAGCGGCCGGGGCCGAGGCCCTGGTACTCGTCAACACCGTTCTCGGACTCTCCATCGACGTCGAGACTCGTCGCCCCGCTCTCGGGGCGAGGGGTGGGGGCTTGAGCGGCCCGGGAATCTTGCCGGTGGCCCTGCGGGCGGTCTACGACGTGCACGCCGCGTTTGCGAACGCCCCGTTGGTGGGAGTGGGGGGAGTGTCGAGGGGTCGCGACGCCCTGGCTCTCGTGATGGCCGGGGCGAGCGCCGTGGAGGTGGGGACGGCCAGTTTCGCCGACCCGCGCGCCCCCTGGCGCATCGCGCGAGAGGTCGAGGAGTGGATGAGACACCGGGGTGTCCAGACCGTGTCCGAACTGGTCGGAGCGGCTCATGACTGAGGGTTTCGGGGTTCGACTACGCGAGCGGGTCGGCGAGCGAGGCGCTCTCTGCGTGGGTGTCGATCCCTCGCCTCACCTGATCGAGAGTTTCGAGCGAGAAGACTCCGTCGAGAGTCTGGAGTACGTGGCGCTTCGTCTCGTGGAGGCGGCGACCCAGACGGCCAGTTGCGTAAAGCCCCAGGTCGCCTTCTTCGAGCGCTACGGCGCCCGGGGCTACGGGGTTCTCGAACGAGTGATTAGGGAGGCCCGAGCGGGGGGCCTCTTGGTCATCGCCGACGCCAAGCGGGGAGACATCGGGTCCAGTAACGAGGGTTACGCCGAGGCCTGGTTGGGGGAGAACTCCCCACTGGCCAGTGACGCCGTGACGGTCTCTCCCTACCTCGGGGTGAACTCTCTGCAACCCTTCGTCGAGCGCACCGGGACCGGTCGAGGACTCTTCGTTCTGGCGGCCACCTCTAACCCCGAGGGACGAAGTCTCCAGGGCGCGAGGACCGCCGAGGGCCCCCGGGTGTTCGACGAGGTGCTAGCGGCCGTCGCGCGTTGGAACGAGCCGTCCCCGTCGGTGGGCAACGTCGGCGTGGTCCTCGGGGCGAGTGCCCCCCGGGGTGAGTTCAGTCCCCGACAGGTGCGCGGACCCATTCTCGTGCCCGGGGTCGGCGCCCAAGGTGGCGCCCTTGACCAGGTAGGACGTCTTCTCGAGGGGGTTGAAAAGGGTACGGTCATCGTCTCGTTGTCCCGAGCCCTCGTCGAGGGGGGTACCACCCCCCGTCAACTCGCCACCACGGCGGCGCGCTGGCGAGACGCCCTCGCCGAATCCCTCTAGCCCGAGGGGCCCGGGTGGGGGTAGGGTTAGGTCGTGAGTCCGGTTCCTCCCTCCTTGACCCACGAACAGCGAGTGGCCGCGTCGGCGACCGCGGTGGCTAACCGTCGCCGCCGAGCCGAGGTAAAGCGACTGGTGAAGTCGGGCCAGTTGAGTTTGGCCGAACTGTTCGACCTGGCCGACCACGAAGAGTGCGTCGCCCAAATGCGCGCCCACGACCTCATCAGCGCCCTCCCGGCGATTGGCGAGGTTAAGGCCTCGCGGATTATGGCCCAGGCCAACATCGCCCAGTCGCGGCGTATTCGGGGTCTCGGACCCCGCCAACGCGAGTTGCTCTTTCAGGCCATTGTCAAGTAGTCCCCAGACGATCATCCTGATTGGCCCGGGTGGCGTGGGTAAGGGCACTCTCGCTCGACGTCTCGTCGCGCTGAGCCCCGGTCTCGTGCTTTCTCGGAGTTGGACGACCCGAGCCCCCCGGCCCCAGGAGACGGAGTCCGACTACCATTTCGTGACCCGCGCCGAGTTCGAGGCGGCGATCGGCGAGGACGCCTTCTACGAGTGGGCCGAGTTCCACGGTCAGCTCTACGGCACTCCTCGACCAGACCCCTCCGACACACGTCGCCTCCTGCTCGAGATTGATGTCCAGGGTGCCGAGCAAATCAGGGCGAAGGACCCCTCGGCCCTCGTGGTCTTAGTGACGGCCCCCAACGAGGAGGAGCTCGAGGCGCGTCTGCGGGGTCGCGGGGATGAGGAAGAACACGTTCGCCAACGCCTCGCCTCGGCCGGCGGGGAGATCGAGCGGGGGCGACGCCTCTGCGACCTCGAAGTCGTCAACGACGACCTCGAGCGAGCAACCACTCGGATTCTCTCTATACTGGAGGGGCCTCGTCGTTGACGACGACCCACTCGAAGGAGAACCATGGCTGAACGCCCTACGCTGGTCGACCCGCCCATGGAGGCGCTGCTCGACAAGGTCGAGAGCTCCAAGTTCACCCTCGTGGCCGTCGGTGCCGCCCGCGCCCGCGAAATCAACCGTTACTGGAACGGCCTCGGACAAGGCGGTGGACCCCTGACCCCGCCCCAGGTGCACTCGGGCTCGAACAAGTCACTGTCGATCGCCTTCGAGGAACTCTTCGAGGGTAAGTTGACGTTCCACCGGCCGAACGCCGAAGAACTAGAAGCCGAGCGCCTCGCCGTCGAGGCGAAGGAGCAGGCGCGTCGCGACGCCGAAGGCCTGGACGCCTTCAGCGATGCCTTCCGCGACGCCTGAGCCACGTCGAGTAGTCCTCGGAGTCACCGGGGGAGTCGCCGCCTATAAGGCGGTGGACGTTTTGCGGGGTCTGCGTCGCGCGGGCTACCACGTAGCCCCGGTACTGACCCGCGACGCGTTGCGATTCGTCGGTGCCCCCACCTTCTCCGCACTGGCGTCAGAGCCGGTGCGTAGTGAGCTCTACGGGGACGCGACGACCCCGATTCCTCACACCTACCTCGGCCAGGGAGCCGACCTCATCGTGATCGCTCCGGCCACCGCTCACGTGATTGCGCGTCTCGCCATGGGGCTCGCCGACGATCTCTTGACCGCCACGGTGCTCGCCTCGAGAGCCCCCCTGATGATCTGTCCCGCGATGCACACCGAGATGTGGGAGCAACCCTCGGTGCAGAGTAATCTCGCCACTTTGCGGGCTCGCGGAGCCCTCGTGGTCGGCCCCGCGGTCGGAGCCCTCGCCGGAGGAGACGAGGGTGCCGGACGCTTAGAGGACCCCGAACGAATCGTGGAAGTCGCCCGAGCCGTGCTGGAGGGCTGGCGGGGTCCCTTGAGTGGTCGAACGGTGCTCGTGAGTGCCGGCGGGACCCGCGAGGCCCTCGATCCGGTGCGAGTCGTCACCAACCGATCCTCGGGTCGCCAGGGATACGCCCTCGCCGAGGTCGCGGCTCGCCGGGGGGCCCGAGTCGTTCTCGTCTCGAGCGCGGAACGTTCTCTCGCGCTCGACGTCGCGGGGGCTGTCGAGGTGATCTCGGTGGAGAGTGCCGCCGAAATGAGAGACGCCCTCGTCGAGCGGGCCGGCGAGGCCGACGTCGTCGTGATGGCCGCGGCCGTCGCTGACTTCACCTTCGACGCCCAACCGCAGAAGTGGAAGAAGGCGAACGGTCCGATCCCCTTCGTCGCCCGGGCGACCGAGGACATCGTGAGCACGCTGGTCGAACGACGACGCGAGGGTCAAGTCATCGTGGCCTTCGCCGCCGAGACGGGGGACCCCGAAGAGGCCGCGCGCCACAAACTCACCGCGAAGGGCGTCGACCTCATCGTCGGTAACGACGTCACTGGCCCGGGCGCGGGATTCGCGAGTTCGACGAACGAGGTGCTGATTCTCGATCGAACGGGCCACCTCGAACGACTCTCTCGGCGCTCCAAAGAGGAGGTCGCCGAGGCGCTACTGACTAAGATTGAGAGGTTGCTCACGCGAGGAGATTGAGGTTTATGGATTCCAGGACTGTGTTCACGTCGGAGTCGGTGACCGAGGGTCACCCCGACAAGATCGCCGATCAGATCTCCGACAGTGTGCTCGACGCACTGCTCGCCGAGGACCCCGACAGCCGAGTGGCCTGCGAGACCCTCCTCACGACGGGACTCTGCGTCGTGGCCGGTGAGATCACCACGAAGGCCGTGGTGAATATCTCCGAAATCGCGCGTCAAACCATCCTCGACATCGGTTACGACAGTACCTCGAAGGGCCTCGACGGATCGACGTGCGCGGTGCTCGTGGCCGTCGGCCAGCAGAGCCCCGACATCGCCGGCGGGGTCGACACGTCGGCCGAGGTGCGTAGCGGCGAGGCCGGCGAAGACGTCTTGAACGCTCAGGGCGCCGGGGACCAGGGAATGATGTTCGGCTACGCCTGTGAGGACAACGCCGACCTCATGCCCACTCCCATCTGGTTGGCCCACCGCCTCTCCCAGCGCCTCTCCCAGGTTCGTCGCTCCGGCTTGATCCCCTACCTCGGGCCCGACGGCAAGACTCAGGTCACCATCGTCTACGAGGACGGCCGTCCGGTAGGGGTGGACGCCGTGCTCATCTCGACCCAGCACGCCGAGGGTCAGGCCGACTCGGTGATTCACCGCGACATTCTGGAGCACGTTATTCAGCCGATGCTGCCCGAGAACCTCGACACCACGGGAATGCGCATCTTCGTGAATCCCTCGGGCAAGTTCGTTATCGGGGGACCCCACGCCGACGCCGGGCTCACCGGTCGAAAGATCATCGTCGACTCCTACGGGGGCATGGCCCGCCACGGTGGCGGGGCCTTCTCGGGGAAGGACCCCTCGAAGGTGGACCGTTCGGCGGCCTACGCGGCGCGCTGGGTGGCGAAGAACGTCGTGGCGGCCGGGGCGGCCGAGCGTTGCGAGATTCAGGTGGCCTACGCCATTGGCATGGCCCGCCCGGTCTCGGTACTCGTCGAGACCTTCGGGACCGAGCGAGTGGACCAGGCGAAGATCGCCGCCGCCGTCGACGAGATCTTCGACCTGCGCCCCGCGGCGATTATCCGAGACCTGGACCTGCGTCGTCCGGTCTACCGGCGCACCGCCGCCTACGGTCACTTCGGACGGACCAGTGAGGGTTTCACCTGGGAGGACACGTCACGGGCCGACGACCTGCGTCGGGCCCTCTCCCTCTAAGTGCGCGCGGCGCGCGTCCTCACCGAGAACGCCGCGCTGGCCGATAGGGCCTTCGACTACCTCGTCCCCGACTCGATGACGGTGGCCGTGGGGGACCGAGTCCGGGTGAATCTGGCCGGGCGCTCCCTGCGGGGCTGGATACTGGAGGAGGGTGACGTCACCCGCGCCACGAAGCCCCTCGTGAAGTGGCTGGGTCGTGGACCGAGCCCCGAGGCGCTCGACGTGGCGCGCTGGGTCGCCGAACGTTGGTACGGTCCACTCTCTCGGGTACTCACCTCGATGAGTCCCGCGACCATCGTGCGCGACCTGCCCGAACGGCCGTCCGTGGGGGAGTCGACACAGTCCCCGACGGGTCGGCTCGAGCCCGGGCTTTCTATCTACGGCCCGAGTGAGGACCCGTTTGATCTCATTGTCGAGCTCGTCGCGCAGCCGCGCCGCGGGACGTTTCTAATTCTCGCGCCCTCCGAGGGTTACGCCGAACGTTTGAACTCCCGACTCCGACGCCAGGGAGTCGAGGTCGCCGGCCCCGGGCAGTGGGCGCAACAGCGCGCCGACTGGCCGGTGGTGGTCGGCGCGCGCGGGGCGGCGCTCTCCCCACTCAGTCGGCTCGGGGCGGCCCTCGTCCTCGACGCCGAGGACGAGAGTTACCGCAGCGAGTCCCAGCCCACGTGGTGGGCGCCGGCCGTCGTCGCCGAACGAGCTCGGCGCGACGGGGCGCCCTGGTGGATGACGAGTAGCGCCCCGACGGCCGATCTCTACGCCTTCGGGGAACCCCACTGGCGCGACACCACTCGGTGGTGGCCCCGGGTGCGGGTCGTCGACCGGCGCGAGGGGGACCCCCACGACGGGGTGCTCGACCGAACGGCCCTCGCCGCAGTGACGCGGGCTCTCGAAGGTCCCGAGGAGGTCGCCGCGGTCATCGTGTTGCAACGACTGGGCTCGGGACGTCTCTTCGCCTGCCGGAGTTGTCGGGAACTGTGTCGATGCGCCGTGTGCGCCCAGGCCGAGATTCGCGTGGACGGGGAGTTGACCTGTGGGGAAGGTCACGAGCGGCGAGCCGCTTACTGTCGGGCCTGCGGGTCGAGCGCGGTGAGAGCGGTGCGCTCGGGGGTGACGACACTCGCGCGCGACGTGGCCGCGTTGACCGGACAGCCGGTGAGTGAACTGACCGGGAACAGTCGACCCGGACCTCTGGAGAGGGTGGTCGTCGGCACCGAGGCGGCCCTTCACCGGGTGCGCCGCGCCGGCGTGGTGGTCTTCGCCGACTTCGACCAGTACCTACTCGCCCCGCGAGAGGGGGCTCGCTCTCGGGCACTCGGAGTGGTCGCGCGGGCTGGACGCCTGGTCGGGCCCCGCACCCGGGGCGGCGAGGTCGTGGTGCAGACGCGTCGTCACGACGAGGTCATCGATGCCCTCGTGAAGGGCGAGCCCCGACCGGTGATTGAGGCCGAACGTGACGAGGCAGAGGTTCTCCTGCTCACTCCCTACGGGGCGCCCACCGAGATTCGTGGGGAGGGGGCGCTCGAGTGGACGAGGTCCCTCGAGATCTCGGGGATGCGCCGACGCGAGATCGAGGGGGGAGTGGTACTGCGTCACGGTGACCCGACGCGGATTCCGGAGGCTCTCGGGGCACTCGGTCGCCCGGAGGGACCGGTGCGAGTGCGGGTGTGGTGAGCGCCGACCGGTAGCCTGTGGGGCGTGACGACGCTTCCGATTCGCACCTACGGCGACCCGGTGTTGAACCAGGCGACTACCCCCGTCGAGAATATTGACGCGAAGTTGGCCGCCCTCGCCGACGCCATGATCGAGACGATGTACCAAGCGCCCGGGGTCGGGCTCGCGGCGAATCAAATCGGTATTCAAAAACGTCTCTTCGTGTACGACGCTGGAGACGGGCCGATGGTCGTCGTGAACCCCGAGATCGTCGAGAGCGACGGGGAGTGGACCTACGAAGAGGGGTGCCTGTCGGTTCCCGGTCTCTCCTGGGAGATCACCCGACCGAACGCCGTGCACCTTAGGGGCTACGACCTGGACGGTAACGAGATCGACCTCGACGTGGACGAGTTCGAGGGTCGAGTCTTTCAGCACGAGATGGATCACCTGAACGGGATCTTGCTCATCGAACGCCTGGATGAGGAGCAGCGTCGGGCGGCGAAGCGCGCCCTGCGTAAGGTCCGACTCTCCAGCGAAATGGTCGACGACGGGCTGCACCTTTTGCTCGGAGAGTAGGGCGTGCGACTCGTCTTTCTCGGAACGCCCGCGGCGTCGGTGCCGACCCTCGGCGCTCTGCTCGAGGCCGGGCACGAGGTGGCTCTCGTCGTCTCGACCCCCGATCGACGTCGCGGTCGAGGAGCCTCCCTTTCTCCCTCCCCGGTGAAGCAGTTCGCCCTCGAGCGCGGTCTTCCCGTCTCCGAGAAGGTCGAGGACGTCCTCGAGGTCGGGGCCGAACTCGGGGTGGTTGTCGCCTACGGGGCGTTGATCTCGACCAAGGTCCTCGAGCGCCTGGACTTTCTCAACGTGCACTTTTCTCTCCTGCCCCGCTGGCGCGGAGCGGCTCCGGTCGAACGGGCCATACTCGCCGGTGACGAGGTCACCGGGGTCACAATTATGGCAGTTCGTCCGGAACTAGACGCCGGCCCGGTGTACGCGACCGAGCCGCTCGAACTCGGTGAGCGTCACTTCGACGACGTCTTGAGAGACCTCGCCGAGTCCGGGGCCCAGTTATTGACGTCAGTTCTCGCGGACCCCGAAGGTCTGGCCCATCCGCTCGAACAAGTGGGTGACGTGACCTACGCGAAGAAGGTGAGCCCGGAGACGTTCCGGCTCGCGCCGGAGATGACTGTCGAAGTAGCGATGCGCGTCGTGCGCCTCGATCGTGGTTTTCTCGTGGTCGACGGACGCCGGCTACGGGTGCTCGGCGCCCGGGCGACAGAGATCTCTCCGGGACCCGGTCGTCTCGGCGTCCTCGACGAGGAGGTCCTCGCGGGATGCGCCGACGGGGCGCTCGCTCTCGAACGAGTGGTGCCCGAAGGCTCGCGGGCGATGTCGGCGCGCGCCTGGTGGGACGGGGCTCGCTACCTCACCCCTCCGGTCTGGATTTAATTAACAATTATTTCTGGGAGGGGTCTATTCGTGCTATAGGGTGGCCCGATGAACAACTCCCGGGCAGTACTGCGCAGTGGTCTTACTCTCGCACTCATCGG
>VFSW01002949.1_pt1 | contig 25601 bp, 22 predicted proteins | sample 5358111 | NCBI WGS metagenome assembly VFSW01 (sample SAMN11554181, study PRJNA540505) | mine drainage metagenome | isolation source: sediment from site ElyBrook_90M | place: USA: Ely Copper Mine, Vershire, VT | collected 2017
GCTCCTAAGCGCCCAACAGCGAGGCGCCGGGGACATCCACTTGGTCGGCAATCAAAGATGCTGCGCCCGCCAATGACCCCACCCGACGACCCGCACATCGCAAAAAGCCGCGATGTACAGGGGCACATCTGCTCAAAGCTAAGGAAGGTTTCGCGGCGGATGAGCGGGCCACCTGCCTGACTGCACCTAAATTGCCCCATTGCAAGCAGGCTGACTTGACTTCAAAGCTCTAACCTCCGCAATTTTTGCCCTTGACCTAAAAAGATCCTTGACATCAACTTTCTATGGCACTATACATTGCTATACGAGGTATCGTGCTATGGCAAAACAGAGGGCGCTGCCCGACGACAGCGAACAGCCTGACCGCTGGGCGGCTCAACTGCGCAAGGGCGCTTTGGAAATGGCTGCGCTTGCCAGTCTCTGGCAGGGGCGCCTCTATGGCCTTGAAATTATTCGCTTTCTTGAGAACAGCTCCCAACTGGCGCTTGCCGAGGGCACCATTTACCCCATCCTCAACCGGCTCAAGACTGAGGGCCTGCTCACCTCAGAGTGGGTTGAGGCCGAGGCCGGGCACCCGCGCAAGTACTACTCCCTCACCGAGACTGGCCGCCAGCGGCTGCGCCTCATGGCCGAGGCATGGACCGGCTTTGCCGCCGGACTCAGCCATCTTCTTGAACCCGTACTTGAAAAGCAGGAGATGCCGAAATGACCGCAGAAATGAAGATCGACAACTATCTCACCGCCCTCCGCTGCCACCTTGGTCCGCTCACCATTGCTGAGCGTGAAGAGATTGTGCGTGAGATCAGCGCCCACGTCCGCGACTCCGCCGAGGAGGTGGGCGCCTCCGTAGAGACCGTCCTTGCCCGGCTGGGACCGGCCGCTGAGCTGGCCGCGCAGTATCGCGACGGACTGCTCATTCGCCAGGCCAGCCGCAGCTATTCGCCACTGTTGCTCATGCGTGCCACGCTGCGGCTAACGACTAAAGGATTCTTCGGTACGCTAGTCTTCTTCATGGCGGTCTTCGGGTACATCATCGGCGCCAACCTCGTTCTGACTGCTCTGGTCAAACCCCTGTTGCCTGCGCACACTGGCCTGTGGGTCAACAATGGGCATTTCGTCGCGGCGGGGATAGACTTTCTGCCGCCCGCATCTGGTTATCATGAAGTTCTGGGTCTCTGGTATATTCCGCTGGCGCTCACCGTGGGCAGCCTTACCCTGCTCTTCACCACCTTTGCCATTCGCGCCTCGCTGCGCATTTCTCAGCGCTGGCAATCGAAAATCTAGCTCCGGTGCTACAGTGGTTTCGTTCCCACTTTATTGCTGGAGTTCGCTTTCTTGCCACGATTTCTCTCGCTGTTTGCGGTGCTTTTCGTCCTTCCATCCCTTGCCCATGCCGCTGCCCGCGTACAGTCCGCTCCGGTCCCGGCTGAGATGCGCTCCACCGCTTTCACCGTCACCGTGAATGACCATCCCGTGGACGTGGCCCACGCCGCCGCCAGCCTGGAGTATGTGAGCTTCGACGTGACAGGCCCTGTGAATGTCGAGGTCACTGCTGCCGAGCCGGGCTTCTGGGATAAGGGCGTCGATATCCAGCCCTGGCGGCTAGGCCTGAGGCCCACACGGCAAGGCCAGACCATCCGCTTCCGGCTCTCCGGCCCTGCCAAGCTTTCCATCTCTCGGCCCGGTGACTTTCTCAACCACGCCCGGATGCTTTTCCTCTTTGCCGGCACGCCGCCACCGCCAGCGCCCAGTGGACCTAACGTCCACATTGTGGCCGCTGGCATTCATCGCGGCAGCCTGAACCCCAAAAGCGGCGACACATACTACCTTGCGCCCGGCGCATTCGTCCTTGGCAGCCTCAACCTGTGGAAGGTAAAGAACGTAAAGGTGTTGGGACGCGGCGTCCTAGTTTATGAGGGGCCACAGGACCCCAACGACGACGAGGGCTGGATGCAGAAGCCCGACTGGCACTGCATTGGCTCGCTCGAAGCCAGCAAGGTGGAGATTGACGGACTTACCTGCATTGTTCGCTCCCGCACCTGGTCCATCCAGATGAAAGACTCCACCGGCTTTGTTTTTAACGACCTGCGCGTCATCGGCGGTAACCCAGGCAACGCCAACCAGGACGGCATGGACTGGCTGGGAGGCGGAGACACCCTGGTGCGCGACTCTTTTCTGCGCGCCTCGGACGACGTATTTGCCATGCAGGGCAACTGGGATGGCTACACGGACGCGGATATGCTCCGCCCTGGGCATGACGTGCAAAACATCGTCATTGAGAACTGCGTCCTCTCCACCAGCATCTCGAACATTGTGCGCTCGGCCTGGCCCAAAAAGACCTTCAACTCGCGCAACTTCACGCTGCGCGACTCCGACATTCTCCACGGCGGAATCGGCGCCTGCGGCCAGACCTTCGCCCTGCTGGGCATGTGGGGCGCGGAGGGAGCCAGCGGCAGCCACACCAACTACACGTTTGAGAATCTCTTCCTCGACAACTGGTACTCGCTGGTGCAGATGGAACAGGAGAAGCCGACACTGCGCGGCTTCACCTTCCACAATATTTGGGCGTTGGACCAACCGCCGCTGGCCAACTCCACACTCACCGGCGACGTCTCCGGCATCACCTTTGACAATGTCAAGTTCGGCCAAACCCGCGCCACCTCAGACGCGAATCTGCCGCTGCTGGTCTTCGGCGGCGCCGCGCCGGCCCAGTTTACGGCGGCGCATGGCCCGCTGGCTGCCTTTAAGGTTGACCCGCCCGTCTTCGCGCCAAAGCAAAAGGTCGCCTTTACCGCGCAACCCTCTCCCCACGCCCATTACACCTGGCTCTTTGGCGACGGAACCCATGCCACTGGCCGCCGCGTAAAGCATCGCTTCCCTGATGCTCTGGGCACACAGCTTGACGGCTCCGGCCGTTTCAGGGTTCTGCTCCATGTAGAAGACGACTCCGGCCACCAGGACTGGGCTGGGCAGGGAGTGGTTGCGGTGGGCAAATGGCATGGTGCCGTCGCTACGCCCAACCCTGTAGTTCCGGGCCTGGCCTGGCAGATCTACCCCGGTACCTGGACCGAACTGCCGGACCTGACCAAAGAGCATTCGGTATTCAACGGCAGCTCGCCCAATTTGCATGCCGACTCACAGGGCTTTACGCACTATACCGTGGCTTGGGACGGCCTGATCGACATTCCCGCCGATGGCGGTTACACATTTCATCTGCTGGCTCGCGACGGCGCGCGCCTGGTCATCGACGGCGTGGAAGTGGCCAAAACCGGCCCTCCTTTCTCCCAGGTCTGCGGCTCGCCGGGCAACGCAATGCGCTACGACCGCGGCTCGCTGGGACTTCACGCCGGTGAGCACACATTCCATTTGGAGGGGCTGCACTCTCTAAGCCAAGGCTCGCCCCGACTGCTTTGGGAGGGCCCCGCGCTGCCGCTCACTGACGTGCCTCCCGCAGCCTATAGCCGCCCGCGCCAGGACTCGGTAACGCGCTAAGGAACTGCAATTTGCTTGTGCGGGGTGCCTGTATAATCGGCCCCATGAGCGAACAACCGCTGGTGGGCGTAGTAATGGGCAGCCGCAGCGACTACGAAATCCTTTCGGCAGCCGTTGAAATTTTGCGCGCGCTTCAAATTCCTCACGAGGCACGCATCGTAAGTGCGCATCGCACCCCCGACCGCCTCTTTGAATACGCCGAAACGGCTAAAATGCGCGGACTGAGGGTCATTATTGCGGGCGCGGGCGGCGCGGCCCATCTGCCCGGAATGCTGGCAGCGAAGACCCTTGTCCCGGTTTTGGGAGTTCCTGTTGCGGCCACGCAGCTTAACGGGCTGGACTCCCTGCTCTCGATAGTGCAAATGCCTAAAGGCGTTCCCGTGGGTACGCTGGCCATTGGCAAGCCCGGCGCGGCCAACGCCGCCCTGCTCGCCGCAGAAATACTGGCTGCAACCGACCCTGCGCTCTACGAACGGCTGGCTGCCTGGCGCGCCGCCCGCACACAGGAAGTGATGGAGCAGGAGTTGCCAGCGTGAAGTTCTCCAATCTTTCTACTTCTTTGAATCCTCCTGTGGTTGAACCCGGCGGCCTGCTGGCCATACTGGGCGGCGGACAATTGGGGCGCATGACGGCCATGGCCGCGCGCACCATGGGCTATCGCGTGCGGGTGATGGACCCGGAACCCGCCTGCCCGGCCAGCTTTGTAGTGGACGAAACCATTGTGGGCCGCTGGGACAACGTGGACGCGGCACGGCGGCTGGCCACTGGCGCGGATGCTGTTACGCTGGAGATCGAACAGATCGGTGTGGACGCTCTGACGGAGGTAGCTCTGCTTGCGCCGCTGCGCCCCGGCGTAGAGCCAATCCGCATCATTCAAGACAAGACATTGCAAAAAGCATGGCTCGCGCAAGAAGGTTTTCCTGTCGGCGCCTTTCGCGTAGTGCGCAGTGAAGCGGAACTGCACGAAGCGGTGCGCGCGCTCGGTGGACGAGTCTTTTTGAAGATCGGACACGGCGGCTACGATGGCCGCGGACAGGCACAAATCGGTCTGGACACCCCTGCTTCGGAAGAGGCGATTGCTGCCGCTTGGCAAGGCATCGGAGCCCAGCCAGCCGTTGCCGAACAGGCGATCGACCTGGACTGCGAGATCAGTGTGATGGCCGCCCGCAACCCCTCCGGCCAGGTGCGCAGCTTTCCCGCTGCCCGCAACCATCACGAAAATCAAATTCTCGCCTGGAGCGTGTTGCCGGCCGGCGTGCCCGCGAAGCTCGAATCCAAAGCAGAGGCGCTGGCCGCCGCCATCATCGCCCGTCTCGGCATTGAAGGGCTGCTCTGCGTGGAGATTTTCGTCACCCGCCACGGCGAGTTGCTTGTCAACGAACTGGCCCCACGCTCGCACAACAGCTATCACCAAAGCGAGCGCGGCTGCGTCACCAGCCAGTTTGAACAGGCCGTGCGAGCCGTCTGCAATCTCCCCCTGGGCGACACGGCGCTCATCACCCCGGCAGCCATCGTCAATCTGCTCGGCGAGGTGTGGCTCAATCGGACCGGCGCTCCTGACTTTGCAGCGGCCCTGGCCGTGCCAGGCGTCCGTTTGCACCTTTATGAAAAGCACTCGCCCCGCCTGGGAAGAAAAATGGGCCACTTGTCGGCCGTCGGCGCCACGGCAGAGGAAGCGTTGGAACGAGTTCTTGAGGCCAAGCGACGGCTATAGAGCAATGCAGAAAATGTGTACCACTGCCACCGCTAAGCTATTACCTATTGGGTACTAATAGAACGCATGGTAACCCACTGAATATCATCTTTCCCTAAGCGATCCAACAAAACACCGATGGCAGGCGGTGCCGCATAGAGGATTTCACTACGCTCCTGTATGATTCTAGGACTGTTGGGCCATTGCCCTAGACCTTTTGGGCCATTGTCTCATCCCTTGCATCTGCCTTACGATTTCTTCGTTGATGTTGACATGTCGGTCAATCATTCTCTAAATGCGGGATAGCCCACTAGGCTAGCTACATTCGGCGAATCGATGGCAGAAATAGAGTGAAAGTAGTACGCCATGTTAAGCCGTGAGTCCGCTAAAAGTGGGACACACGATTTTTCTTCATTTCTGTTTTGAGGAAAGACTCGCCGAGGTGGTAATTTCGTGCAACATGCATGACGCCTGGACACATTGTCATTGCACAGATTTCACAGGCAACAGGCATCATGTTGATCAGAATGGTACTTGAGTTCAAAGGCCGGGGACAGAACGCGCAAAGGAGTAAAATTGCGCTGTAGCCCACAGGGCGAAGCTATGTATAGCGTGAATTCGGAGATGCCGTCCAATTAAAGAGGAGCCAAGTCAGAATGCCAACAACTCCGAATGTTGATCACCGACTCCGGGCAGAATCGGCCTGGTGGGCGGTCTACACGCGGCACCAGCACGAGAAAGTAGTGGCTGAGACGCTCTCTGCAAAGGGATTTGAGGTTTTTCTACCTCTTTATGAGTCGATGCGCCAATGGAAAGATAGATACAAGATGCTCTCGTTACCGTTATTTCCTTGTTATTTGTTCGTTCGGGGAGAGCATCATCGTCGCTTGCAAGTTGTGAGCACCCCTGGGGTTCACATGATTCTGTGCCATGGCGACCATGCAGCGACGATTCCTGAGAACGAGATTCAGACAATTCGCAAGACGGTTGAAAGTCCTCTGCACGTCGAGCCGCATCCGTTTCTTAAGTGCGGTGAGCGAGTCAGGGTCAGGCGGGGCGCTTTAGAGGGCGTTGAAGGAATTCTGGTGCGCAAGAAGAACCAGTTTCGGCTAGTCCTTTCAGTAGAGATGCTGGCGCAATCCGTAGGGGTTGAAATTGACGCTTCAGATGTCGAGCAAGTGGCGCCGAATCGATTCGCGACGGGATTCCAAGCATGGCAATCCTTTACGCCAGGGCCGCTAGAGAACCTATACGGCATCGCGAATGATTGAAAAGGCATAGAAATGAGTCGGCCTGATTTGGATGGCTGGCCGAATCGAGGTAGTCCGTGCCAAGAGGAGAGTAATTCGTGACAGCTGAGCGCGTGAATAACGCTTCCAATGCGAATGGCTCACCATTCGAGTCTCTTTCGATTGGGGAACTCGAAGTTTTGGGCGAGAGAACCTTCAGGCGGATGATCGCCATCGAACGCAAAAGAACCGAGCGTTCAAGGGAACCCTTCTTACTCATGCTTCTTGAGGCTGGCGACCAACAGGGATCGGAAGAGAGTGGAACGACTCTGGATAGTATGGCGTCCGCCCTGCTTTCTTCTTCCAGAGAAACAGACGTCGTTGGCTGGTACAAAGACCGGACTACTGTTGGCGTCATGTTCACAGGACTTGTGGTCACTGACAAGAGCCTGATTCTCAGCACCATTCTCAGCAGGGTGAAATCCGTGCTGCAGAACGAACTGAAATTCGACCAGTTCAATCAGGTCAGCATCTCGTTCCACTTCTTTCCCGACGACTGGGACCGTGGCGACTCGGGACGTCCCATCGATCCGACACTATATCCCGACCTATTGATATCAGGCCGGCGCAGGCGATCCCTACTGGTAGTAAAGAGAGTCATCGATATTATCGGCAGCGCTATAGCCTTGACTCTTTGCATGCCTTTACTCTATGTAATAGGCATTGCCATCAAGCTAACTTCCAAGGGCCCTGTACTTTTCAGGCAAAGGCGGATTGGTCAGTTCGGCGAGCGCTTCACTATGCTGAAATTCCGCTCGATGTTCATTGACAACGACCATGACGTTCACAAAACATATGTAAAGAAATTGATTGCAAGCAATGCGGAACATCATGCTTCCAGCAGGGGCGGCGAAGTTGTCTATAAAATTGCGAACGATAGCAGGATTACTCGAGTTGGAAAGATACTGCGAAGGACTAGCTTGGACGAGCTGCCGCAATTTCTAAATGTACTTCTGGGCGACATGTCGCTTGTTGGTCCTCGCCCCGCAATTCGATACGAACTGGCAGCATATCAAACGTGGCATCGTCGCCGCATATTGGAATTCAAACCCGGAATCACTGGGCTCTGGCAGGTTGCGGGCCGCAGCCGCGTTAAATTTGACGATATGGTCCGCATGGACCTGCGCTATGCCAGGTTGTGGTCTCCCTGGCTTGACATTAAGATACTCCTGCTCACTCCCCTCGCGGTAATCCGCGGCACTGGTGCGTGCTAATCGCGATTGCACGCTATTTATTCAAACTCTAGCTTTGCTGCCAATTCCTGCCCTTCGCTCATCCCTGCTTTCCACGTCACCTTCCCTCCTATCGTCTGCGACATGAAAGATCGGTGGTAATATCGTGAACTTCGGCGTAATCGGCTTCGGCTACTGGGGACCCAACGTAGTAAGAAATCTAACAACAACCGAAGGATCCCAGGTTCTTGCTATTGCGGATACGACTCAGTCGGCGCGGATGCGCGCACAGAAGATCTATCCAGGGATCAATGTTACTCCAGACCCTATGGAAGTTATTTTGTCTACCGATATCGACGCAATTGCTGTCATCACTCCAGTCTGGACTCACTACGAACTTGCCAAAGCTGCACTGCTGAACGGTAAGCATGTCTTTGTTGAAAAGCCGTTCACAAGCAGTGCTGCGCAAGGAGAGGAACTGATCGAGCTCGCCCTAAAAAAGAATCTTAAAATCATGGTGGACCACACATTCCTCTTCACTGGAGCGGTAAGAAAGATTCATCAATTGCTCGAAGAAGGAACTATGGGCAAGCTCTACTATTACGATTCTACACGCGTCAATCTTGGCCTGTTTCAGCACGATATTAATGTTGTTTGGGATCTTGCGCCGCATGATCTTTCCATTATGGATTACCTCATCAAGGCTACTCCCGAGGCTGTCGTCGCGACCGGGCAATGCCATCTGAATGTACATGAAGATGTGGCCTTTATGACTCTCTACTTTCCGGAAAAGGTTATTGCACACATCAATGTCAACTGGCTCTCACCCGTAAAAGTCAGGACGACTCTCATTGGCGGAGAAAAGAAGATGTTGGTGTGGAATGACCTCGAAGCTGACGAGAAATTGAAAGTGTACGACCGAGGAGTGAACATCTCTGGACATGAGGGAGTCTATAAGATGCTGGTGAACTATCGGTCGGGGGATATGTGGGCGCCTCGATTAGAGCAAGTTGAGGCTCTACGCAAGGAGCTCTCATGTTTTGTCGATTGCATTTCCACTGGACAGGATTTTATCAATGACGGATGCGCTGGACTAAGGGTAGTGAAGATGCTTGAAGCCGCCAGTGAATCGCTGAGCAAGAGGGGTTCTTTGGTCTATCTATGAACACCTACAACTGCATCTCCAAGGATGTAAAACTAGGACAAAACGTCCGGCTCTCCAAATTCATCAACCTATACGGTTGCGAAATCGGCGACGAGACCAAGATCGGCGCGTTTGTCGAAATACAGAAGAACGCGAGTGTTGGAAAATGCTGCAAGATATCAAGTCATACATTTATCTGTGAAGGAGTGGTGATTGAGGACAATGTCTTTATTGGGCATGGCGTTATGTTCATAAATGACAGCTATCCTCGCGCTACAACGGCTGATGGGAAATCGCAGACCGAAGCGGATTGGAAAGTTGAAAGAACGGTTGTCAGGAAGGGCGCATCCATAGGATCAGGCGCCACAATCCTCTCGAAAGTCACCATCGGAGAAAATGCGATTGTCGGGGCGGGCAGCGTTGTAACAAAAGACGTTCTTCCCAATGCGATCGTAGCTGGAAACCCCGCGAGGGTACTACGCTTCATCGATTAAGAAAGAAACCATATGGAAATCAGCAAGAACATTCCATTTCTTGACTTGATTGCTCCTCACTTGGAGCTTGAGTCCGAGCTCACTGATGTTTTTCGCAAAGCTTTGCATACAGCGGGCTTTGTGGGTGGATTTATGGTGGAGGAATTTGAGCAGGCATTTGCGTCTTTCTGCGCCGTAGGCCATGCTATCGCTGTCAGCAGCGGCACGGACGCCTTGCGCTTTGCCATCATGGCGAGTGGCGTACAGCCTGGCGAAGTGGTTTTGACTGTACCCAATACATTTATAGCCACCACTGAAGCGATCTCGCAGGCTGGCGCAATGCCTGAGTTCATTGACATTGACGAGCGCACCTGCAATTTGTCCGTCGAGAAGCTCCAGAGGTATCTGCAAGAACAGTGCGATCAGGATAAGTCGGGCAAAACAATCAGCAAGCGCTTCGGACGCCCAGTGACTGCGATAGTCCCTGTTCATCTGTATGGACAAATGGCCGATATGGACGCGATTCTTGAACTTGCTGGCCAGTATGGCTTGTTGGTCATTGAGGACGCGTGTCAAGCTCATGGGGCAGAATATTTCTCCAAGAAACATAATCGGTGGATGAAGGCCGGGTCTATGGGCCGTGCAGCAGCTTTCAGTTTTTATCCCGGAAAGAATCTAGGAGCATGCGGCGAAGGCGGAGCGGTCACAACGAACGATCCTGTTGTAGCCGCGCATGTTAGGCTTCTGCGCGATCACGGACAAGTGAAGAAGTATTACCATGACGTGGAGGGCTATAACGGACGTCTGGATGCAATCCAGGCTGGTCTGCTGTGTGCGAAACTGCCTCACCTAAGTGCGTGGAACACAAAGCGCCGCGCTCTAGCTGCCGAATATGCTCATCTTTTTGCCACTTGCGGCTTTGTAACGATTCCCTATGAGCCATCCTGGTCGCGGTCTGTTTATCATCTATATGTAATTCGCGTTGCTGAGCGAGATGAGCTGATGGATCATTTGATGGCAGCAGCAATTGGCACGGCTCTTCATTACCCAATTCCGTTGCATCTGCAGAATGCATATTCTCATTTCGGCTACCATAGAGGCGACTTTCCCATCACTGAGCAAGTGGCAGCCGAGATACTTTCCTTGCCAATGTATCCGCAACTAACCGCAATGCAGCAAGCTCGCGTAGCCGAGGAGATATTATCTTTTTTTCCCGCATCTCACCCAGGCAGATGGAAGGGGATTGATATCTCACCTGTACATGTTAAGTCTCACGCATAAATTGTCCATTTACCGCGAAAGGTTCAAACGTGATACATCTAAATACCTTCTTAACTATTAGAACTTATCATACGATCCTTGTCTTTTGCGGTTCAGCGAGGTGAAACCGCAATGAAGTTGCCGAGCTACGTGCTTGTAACGCCCGCGCGCAATGAGGCGCAATTTATTGAATCAACAATTCAGTCTGTTCTTACCCAAACCACTCTACCATTGAGGTGGGTTATCGTCAGCGATGGTTCTACAGACGGAACGGACGAGATTGTCAAGAAATATTCTAGCCAATACAAGTGGATTAGATTGCTACGTATGCCTGAGCGCAAAGAGCGCAATTTTGCCGGGAAGGCTCATGCATTTAACGCCGGACATGCAGAGGTTGAAGACTTGCCTTACGCCGCAATTGCCAGTCTGGACGCAGACATAACTTTCGAGCGAGACTATTTCTCATTTTTACTTGAAAAGCTATCGACAGATCCGAAGCTTGGTTTGGTTGGTACAGCTTTAAGAGAGCTATCTGAAGAAAGCTATAACTATCGGTATGTAAGCATTGAGCATGTATCTGGCGCCTGCCAGCTATTCCGCAGGGAGTGCTTTGAGGCAATAGGCGGCTACATACCTGTAAAGGGTGGCTCGATCGACCATATTGCGGTAGTAACTGCCAGGATGAAAGGTTGGAAGACCCGTACGTTTATCGATAAGACATGCGTACACCATCGTGAAATGGGAACTGCTCAGTGCGGCCCCATTCGTGCGAAGTTCAGATATGGAGCCAAGGATTACGCTATTGGAAATCATCCTGTTTGGGAATTGTTTCGAAGCGTTTACCAGATGACCAAAAAGCCATTTGTTCTCCGTGGTATGGCACTTGGTGTAGGATATATCTGGGCGGCAGTACGGCGGGTGGACAGACCGGTCTCAAAGGAGTTTATTGCGTTTAACCGGCGTGAACAGTTACATCGGCTTACGAGATTCTTCAGACTAAAAATATCATTATGTAAGCATTAAGAGTTTCCAGGGGTAAGACGCACGCTCCTGGTAGTTCCCAAGCAAACAGATATCGCTTGGGTGCATACTCTACAATCCTTACATCCTCTTAGGTGCTATGCAGAGGCTTCACGATGATATGAGCGTTCCGACTCCCGCTTCACAACCTCCAGCTCAGTTGCAGAGCTAAATCACCAGATAACTCAGGATTACCTAAGAAGAATGGTTCCATGGTCATCATAAATGCTGACGATTGGGGACGCGATTCCGAGACAACTGACCGTACTCTAGACTGTCTACAGCAGGGTACAGTCTCGTCTGTAAGCGCTATGGTGTTCATGGAGGATTCCGAGCGTGCTGCGGTGCTTGCCCGCCAGCGCGGGGTTGATGCAGGTATACATTTAAACTTCACAACTGTCTTTACTGAGCACGCGTGTCCACCACTTTTAGTCGAGCACCAACACAGGCTCACACGCTTCCTCAGATCCAGCCGATATGCTTCTATTGTTTACCATCCAGGCCTTGTCGCCTCATTTGAATATGCGGTTAAGTCACAGCTAGATGAATTCGAGCGTCTGTATGGCACACCAGCAACGCGTGTGGACGGCCACCACCACATGCATTTGTGCTCAAATGTCCTGTATGGGGAACTCATGCCGGCTGGAACCATTGCCCGAAGAAGTCAATCCTTTGCACCAGGAGAAAAAAGCTGGATTAATCGGCGATATCGAAGATGGCTAGACAGTCGCCTAATACAGCGACATCGGTTGGTAGACTATCTGCTTTCGCTTGAGTCTGCGAGGCCGCTGGATCGACTGCAACAGGTTACCAAACTAGCTGAACATGCAGTTGTCGAGTTGGAGACACACCCCATCAACCCAAAAGAGTATCAATTATTGACATCAGGCCAGATATTCGTGTTGGCGCCAAACCTCCAAATCGCGCGGCACTTTTAACGTCTGCGCGGACTAACTTTAGATATGCGGCCGTGTGTTTTTGGTCTCTAAGGAGATTTATGAGTCAATTTGTCAATTTATGTAATAGGGATTTTAAGGTTGAGGGAAGCTTGACCAGAATAGCGCACATCGACGGCGAGAAATACCGTTTCCTGGACGATCCCGTGCCTATAATCGAAGCGTTAAAGCAAACTGACACCCGAATCGATCTGTTTACATTTATGCAACGCTTACCTGAGACAACGCCGAAGTACCACTATCCGTATGTATGGGACAACTTTGCCGCTTTGCCAGTCTCAACTTATGATCACTGGTGGAATGACCAAATTCGGTCTTACCCGCGAAACCGCGCACGACAGGCTGAAAAGCGCGGTGTAACGCTATGCGAGACACCTTTCAATGAAGAGCTTATAAAGGGCATTTGGGAGATCTATAACGAGACTCCTGTACGTCAGGGAAAGAAGTTCCCGCACTATGGCATGAGTATTGAACAAGTTCGAAAGCATGCAGGAACTTTTCTCGATCAGAGCGTCTTTATAGGCGCCTATTTTGAAGATAGATTGATTGGTTTTGTCAAGCTAACTATGGATGAGACCAGAACCCAAGCCGGATTGATGCATATTCTTTCTTTGGTACGCCAAAGAGATAAAGCCCCTACAAATGCATTGATCGCACAAGCTGTTCGCTCTTGCTCAGAACGCAATATCGCCTATCTCGTCTATTCAAACTTCGCATATGGGAAAAAGCAAAATGACAGCTTAAGCAACTTTAAAGAAAACAATGGCTTCGTCCGTGTAAATATTCCACGCTATTATGTTCCTTTGACTGTCTGGGGGGGGATCGCCTACCGCTTAGGGCTATACCATAGACCTACCGACCTTGTCCCTGAGTTCATCATGTCTAAGTACCGTGGCCTTCGCAGTGCTTGGTATAGCTCATAAATGCGATCTTCAACGGAAGCACTTTAGGAGATATTTTGCCCGGATTAGTTGGTCTCATCACCAGTAAGCCGCGTGAATGGGCTGAACCGCAACTAGTGCGAATGGTTGAGTCACTACGTCATGAGTCCTTTTACCAAACCGGCATGCTGATTGAAGAATCGATGGGGGTTTATGTCGGCTGGGCCGCCCTGAAGAATTCATTTTCAGATGGAATGCCTGTGAATAGCGAGCGTAACAATATATCACTCGTCTTTTCCGGGGAAGACTACTCTGATCCTGAGGTTGTTGCAACACTCAAACGCAACGGGCACTCACTCAGCGATGCGCGTTCATCGTATCTTGTCCATCTTTACGAGGAGAATTCTAATTTTCCAGCATGCCTGAACGGTCAATTTCATGGGTTACTGATAGACCGAACTCGCGGTACCGCGGCTCTATTTAATGACCGCTACGGGATGCATCGACTCTATTTTTATCAGTCCAAGGACGCATTTTATTTTGCGGCCGAAGCCAAGGCTATTCTTGCCGTACGTCCTGAGTTGAGAACTCCATCAGAGCAAGGTCTTGGAGAGTTTGTTTCTTGTAGTTGCGTACTGGAAAACCGCACAATATTCAAAGACATTTTCGTTGTGCCTGCTGCATCGAGCTGGATATTTAAAAACTCTGAGCTTACGCACAGGCACACATATTTCGATCCTCTGGAGTGGGAGCAGCAAACTCAAATCGATTCTGAATCCTATCATAACGAGCTGCTTAATTCACTCTCACGCCGCCTCGGGCTCTACTTCATGGGCCCAGAGCGAGTAGGCGTCGCTCTCACTGGGGGGATGGACACGCGCGTAATCATGGCCAATCATAGAGCCAAATCAGGATCAGTCCCATGTTACACATTTGGTGGAATGTTCCGGGAATGCCATGATGTGTCGATCGCACGAAAAGTTGCCGAGGTTTGTGAACAAACACATCAAGTGATTACAGTAGGTGAAGAGTTTTTGAGGCGCTTCCCATACTACGCTGAACGCAGCATTTACCTCACCGAGGGAGGAGTAGATGTATATCGCTCGTCTGATCTATACGTGAGTGAGAAGGCGAGGGAAATAGCACCGACAAAGGTAGTGGGAACTTATGGTAGCGAAATTGTGCGCCAAGCAGTGATGTTTAAGCCTATGCCGCCTATGGACGCTCTGTTTCATCAGGACTTTACGCTCAATATTCATGAAGCAGCACAGACATATAAACATATTCGGCAGGTAAATCCAGTTACGTTCGCGGCATTCAGGCAATCTCCCTGGTACCACCACGGAATCCTTGCCTTGGAGCAGACTCAATTGACTGTACGATCACCCTACTTAGACAATGATTTTGTTCGTACTGTATATCGCGCTCCAACTCTAGACGACAGTGACGTGCGGCTGCGTTTGATCGACGATGGTAACCCGCTATTGCGCAGTATACCTTCCGATCGCGGCGTAGGGGGACGCTACGGTCCGATAACATCCGCCATCGCACGAAGTTTACTTGAATTTACTTTTAAGGCTGAATATGCCTATGACTACGGCATGCCGCAATGGGTAGCAAATGCGGACCACTCGCTTTCTGCTTTACATTTGGAACGACTATATCTTGGAAGACATAAGTTTTTGCATTACCGTGTATGGTACCGTGATGCACTTGCCAAGTATGTAAGAGAGGTTTTGCTTGACCCATTGACGCTTTCACGTCCCTACCTCAACCGATCTACTCTTGAAATGATCGTAAATGGCCACCTTAAGGGTAACCGCAATTACACTACTTCAATTCACAAGATGCTCACGCTTGAATTACTACATCGACTTTTCTTTGACCCCAAATGAGACGGACTTCTATACTTCCGATGCCGATGATGCCCGACATTGAAGTCGCATTGTTTACAGGCGGACAAGATCCGCACTATGCATTAGGCTTAACGATGGCGTTAGCTGCAAAGGGCATATGCTTAGACGTGATAGGCGGCGACATTGTGGATGGACCTGAAATGCACTGTACTTCCGGTGTGCGATTTTTTAACCTACATGGAAGCAACAAACCTGCAAGTATTATTTGTAAAGCCTATCGGGTTTTTGTCACTTATTTTCGTATATTTCGATATGCAGCAACAGCCAAACCGAAAGTGTTCCATATTTTATGGAACAATAAGCTGCTTTCTTTTGACAGAACTTTTCTTATGATATATTTCAAACTCCTAGGAAAGAGGATAGTGTTAACCGCGCACAACGTGAATGCTGACAGGAGGGACTCGAAGGACTCTTTACTCAATCGTTTAACACTTGAATTTCAATATCGGCTTGCGACTCACATTTTTGTCCATACAAATAAGATGAAAGACGAACTGGTGCATTGTTTTCATGTCAAACAAGCTTCAGTATCAATTATTCCTTATGGGATTAACAATGCAGTACCGCACACTAACCTTACTTCGTATGAGGCAAAACAGCGGCTCGGACTCTTGGCTAATGCAAGGACTATACTCTTCTTCGGCTCTATAAAGCCCTATAAAGGCCTCGAGTATTTAATAACAGCTTTTCAGAAGTTATCTGCAACGAGCAGCGACTATCGGCTGATCATAGCAGGTGAGTGTAAAAAAGGAGGCGAGGATTATTTTTCTTCTATACAGCAATTGCTCAGCCGAGATGCAAGTCGTCAGCATATAATTCAATTGATCGGATTCGTCCCGGACGATCAGACTGAGTTATACTTTAAAGCGTCGGATGTCATTGTATTACCCTATACTGAGATATTTCAAAGTGGTATCGCCTTTCTGGCATACAGCTTTGGGCTGCCTATTATCGCAACTGACGTGGGCTCATTCGCGGACGATATCGTCTCTGGCAAGACAGGCTTCGTTTGTAGGCCAAAAGATTCAGATGACCTGACAAAATCAATATTGCGATACTTCAACAGTGATTTGTATTCCGAGTTAGATAAGCGCCGTCAGCATATTATAGATTACACTCAGTCACATCATTCGTGGGACATTGTGGCCGACATCACTAAATGTGTATATCAACACATTTAGTGACTACTTACATTTATGCGTCTCAGACTGACCGTGTTTGTGTACTTCGGATCATATACGTCCCGATATGACTGCAATTTGCATCGTTAGCGCCAAGCAGACTCCTACTGAAGGATTGAAATGCTCCTCGGCGAACCTGTACTCTTGACAAGACCAAGTACATCGCACGTGCTTACATCGCGACAACTCAGCAGATTTAGCACATTGATCAACTCCAATAGCGTTACTCGGCTTAGCATTCCCACGTTTACTTGATTGAAAGGAAACACATTGAAGGTTAGCGTATTTGGCTTAGGTTACGTCGGAACGGTTTCAGCGGGATGCCTTGCACATGATGAACATACGGTCATTGGCGTCGACCAGGTTCAGACAAAGGTTGACCTAATAAACAACGGTCGATCTCCTGTTATCGAGGCAGAGATCGGAGAGATGATTGCGTCTAATGTCAGGTCAGGTAATCTTCGTGCAACTACCGATCCCTGCGATGCCGTGATGAATTCCGAGCTGTCGTTTGTCTGCGTTGGTACTCCGAGCTTGATCAATGGCAACCTGGACCTTAGATATATCCGGCGCATTTGCGAACAAATCGGTGGGGCGCTCAAAGACAAAGCCGAGCATCATACTGTAGTAGTACGCAGTACAATTCTGCCCGGAACAATGCATAACATCGTGATTCCAACATTGGAAGATGTTTCTGGTAAAAGGGCCGGAGTCGATTTTGGTCTCTGCCACAATCCTGAATTTTTACGCGAAGGTTCGGCTGTAAGGGACTTTAATGCACCTCCTAAAACTGTCATCGGAGAGTTGACTCAGGAATGCGGCGAAATACTGGCTTCACTCTACCGTCGCTTCGACGCTCCTATGATCCGGACAAGTCTCGAAATCGCCGAAATGGTAAAGTACGTTGACAACAGCTGGCATGCACTGAAAATAGGTTTTGCAAACGAGATCGGCAATCTTTGTAAATCTGCGGGGGTCGATTCTCACGATGTGATGAAGATCTTTTGTCAAGACAAGAAGCTCAATATTTCTTCTGCCTACTTAACACCAGGATTTGCATTTGGAGGGTCGTGTCTTCCCAAAGATCTACGCGCGCTGTCTTATAAGGCAAAAGTAAACGATTTGGATTTGCCCATTCTTGCATCAATTTTGCGCAGCAATGAGATACAGATTGACAGAGGAATGCAACTAATCATTGATAAAGGGTTCATGAAGGTCGGAATCCTTGGATTTAGCTTTAAAGCAGGGACCGACGACTTGCGCGAAAGCCCAGTTATTGAAATCATTGAGCGGCTTATTGGCAAAGGATACGAACTGCGCATCTATGACAAGAATGTAAACATCGCCAGCCTAGTTGGAGCTAACCGCGATTTTATTCTTAATCGCATTCCTCATATTTCCAGACTCATGGTACAAAGCATCGATCAGGTTTTAGAGCACGCGCAAACATTGGTGATTGGCAATAGAGATCCTGATTTCAATAACATTTCGACGAGGCTTTCCGAGAGCCAAACAGTAGTGGATCTTGTGCGCATCGATCAACGGAAAAGTGGGGACGGACATTATGACGGCATTTGCTGGTGAGCAGTTTGAAGTGCGCATTGGCAGTAACTCCGCAAAGTTCCAGATTATTCAGTCAATTCACCGTCTCTATCATTGGCTGGAACTCAATGACTACAGTGGCTACGACACCTTCGATGGCCTCAGTGCAAGATTTGTTCGACCACTGACATTTGAAAACAAGTCTTTGCGCATTGTGCTTCAGCAGGCGGTAAGACGTTTCCCCGTTAACCTAAGACCGTTCCTTGGCGTTTCAAAGGGACACTCAACTAAAGGCATGGGTTTTCTGTCTCGAGGCTTTATCCGCCTTTACCAGGCAACGGGCGAAGACATATGGGCTAATAAGGCTGAGACTGCCTTGCAATGGCTTATCGAGAATCAGTCAACCGGTTACACCGGAGCCTGCTGGGGCAATCACTTCGACTACCAGTCGCGCACTTTTTATCTTCCTAAGGGTGCGCCTACCATTGTATGGACCTCACTGATAGGTCACGCGTTTCTTGACGGGTACGACCTGTTCAAGAAGGACAGTTATCTACAAGTCGCTGTCAGCGCGTGCGAGCATATTCTTCACGATCTCACCACCTTACCTGAAGGGGAAGGTGCGTGTATCAGCTATATACCCGGCCAGCATTGCTGGGTCCACAATGCCAATACTCTGGGGGGCAGCCTTCTAGCTCGCACATATTCCTACACTCAGAACGATGATTACTGGAATGTTGCGCAAAGCGCCATGCAGTATACGGCGCAGCATCAGCGAGCGGATGGCTCATGGTATTACGGAGAGGAATCTAATCTGCACTGGGTTGATAACTTCCATACGGGTTATGTTCTTGACTGTTTTAAACATTACACCAAGAGTACCGGCGATAGGCGCTTTGAGCACAGCATGATGCGCGGATACGAGTTCTGGAAGAAGACCTTCTTCTTGCTTGACGGGACGCCGCGCTACTACGACCACAAAACTTTGCCAATAGACATTCAATGCTCATCGCAAGCAATCGACACCCTGGTGTTTTTTGCGGACCGCGACCCCGAGGCGCTGCAACTCGCACTAAAGGTGGCGCAATGGTCGATTGGAAATATGCAAGACAGTTCCGGCTACTTTTACTATCGCAGATACTCAAAGTGGCTGGTAAACAAAACACCCACGCTGCATTGGGGCCAGGCAACCATGATGTGCGCGCTAGCAGGTTTATACCGGTTATTGCAGCAGACAGAAAGCAAATCATGAAGAAGAAAGTTCTGATTATTGTTGAAAATCTTCCAGTCCCATTCGATTCACGCGTGTGGAAGGAAGCACGCTCTCTACACGAAAATGGGTACGCTGTAACAGTATTATGCCCAAGGGGCAAAGGGTATGTTAATGGATATGAATGTCTTGAGGGCATACATATTTATCGGCATCCCATGCCTCGTGAAGGGAACACGCCTCCTGGATTTATCTGGGAGTTTAGCTGCGCCTTGTTTTGGGAGGTTCTCTTTTCATGGTGGATTTATATCCGGCGCGGTTTTCATGTAATTCAAGGCTGCAACCCGCCCGACGATATATTCCTGGTTGCGCTTCCCTTCAAACTATTTGGAGTCAAATACATCTTCGATCATCACGACGCCAATCCCGAGTTGTATTTGTCAAAGTTTGAGAAGAAGGGCTTGTTATACAAGGCTCAGGTTTTTCTTGAAAAGTGCACCTATCGCACCAGCGATGTTGTCTTAGCCACGAATTGCAGTTATAAGGATCTGGCGATAACTCGCGGAGGGCTGCTCGCGGAGAATGTATTTGTCGTCCGTAACGGGCCCGACCGAGAAACCTTCAAAGCTATTCCACCTAATCCAGCATTGAAATATGGCAAGCCTTTCCTGGTTGGGTACGTGGGAACCATGAGTATTCAGGAGGGCCTGGATATACTGCTTGATGTGGCGGCGAAGATCAAGAGCAGGGGGCGCAACGACGTTCATTTCACTTGTGTTGGCGGGGGGCCTGGCCTGGCCGTACTGCGAAAGATGGTTGTGGATATGGGACTCAGCGAGACGGTCAATTTTACCGGAAGGGTTTCCGACCAACAGTTATTGGATGTACTCTCGACCGCCGATGTCTGTGTCAATCCAGACAAGCCATGCGAAATGAATGATATATCTACCATGATTAAGATCATGGAATATATGGCCCTGGAGAAGCCGATTGTGCAATTCGATCTGAAGGAGGGGAGGTTCAGTGCCGGCGAAGCCTCCTTGTATGCCGACAACCAAAACATGGTGGACGATTTCGCGGATAAGATTCTTTGGCTGCTTGCGCATCCAGAGGAGCGCGAGCGGATGGGCGCATTTGGGCGTAAGAGAGTCGAAGAGGAATTGGCCTGGCAGTTTTCTGTCAAGAATCTGCTGGCGGGCTATGAGCGGGCTTTTTCCAAGCCGGGCCATTTGCCGCGCTCCTGACCCCGGCATGGCCGTCAGCGCTGTCCTCCTGTTGCCGCTACAATGGAATGAGCCTTTTCTTTATTTTCTGAAATATGGCTACATTCTCTCGGCATCACCCTGGAATCGATAAGCAAAAATGCCCGAACCCGCAATCACATCTTCCCGCCCCCGCGTCCTCAGCGGCATGCGGCCCACCGGCAAGCTCCACCTGGGCAATTACATGGGCGCCCTGGCCAACTGGGTCAAGCTGCAAGACCAGTACGAGTGCTACTTTTTCATTGCCGACTGGCACGCCTTGACCTCAGACTATGCCGATACTTCACAGATAGCGCCCAATACCATGGACGTGCTGCTGGATTATCTGGCCGCCGGCCTCGACCCGGAAAAAAGCGTTCTCTTCTTGCAGAGCAGGGTCTTGCAGCACGCCGAACTCAATCTGCTGCTGGGCATGATAACTCCTCTCGGCTGGCTGGAGCGCGTGCCTACCTATAAAGAACAGCAGGAAAATCTCTCCGGCAAGGATCTGAGTACATATGGCTTCCTCGGCTATCCTCTGCTGATGGCCTCAGACATTCTGCTCTACCAACCAAAATTTGTGCCTGTGGGCAACGACCAGACCGCCCATGTGGAGCTGACTCGCGAGGTAGCGAGGCGCTTCAATCAGTTTTACAAGCTTAACGGCCAGGAGGTTCTTCCCGAACCACAGGTGCTGCTGACTCCTTCACCCAAACTGCCCGGCACTGACGGGCGCAAAATGTCAAAGAGCTACGGCAATACCATTCAGCTATGCGATCCGGAGGCTGTGGTCCGCAAGAAGCTCCAAACCATGGTTACCGATCCGGCGCGCGTTCGCCGCAACGACCCAGGCGACCCTGACAAGTGCCCGGTCGGCGACTTGCACAAGGTATTTTCGACGCCCGAGACTCTTGCCAAGGTCTATGACGGCTGCCGCACTGCCGGCATAGGCTGCATCGAGTGCAAAAGCTGGGCTTCGGATGCTCTGGTTCAGGTCTTGCAGCCCATTCAGGACCGGCGCGCAAGCTTCTCCAGCTCTCAAGCGGAGGAGATACTTGAAGATGGATCTCGCCGCGCCCGTGCGCGTGCCGAGCAGACTATGCAGCAGGTCCGTGCAACCATGCAGATCTCAGGCGGCGCCAAAAAATGAACCAAGTGGACAGAATGTGATGTATTTTGCAGTCTGAATCGCACATTCCGGCAATTCCACTGTGCCTTGCAGATCGTTCGCTAACTAAGCTGCCGAGAGAACGTAAATGGCTGAAAAGACAGTCCCGTGGTGGCGAAGGGCTTTGAATTACGCTCTGGAAGGGATTCGCGGCCTGTTCCCTCGCGCCGTAAAACCCCACCGCGCCGATGAGCCGGAACCATCGAAGACGCAAGAAGAACCTGTGAAAGAAGAGAGAGTATTGACGCTTCAGTCCGCCAATTTGGAAGCCATCGCCGCCGCGGCCCCAGCCACGCCCGAGCCGGCCACCGCAACCGTGCCTGAGTTTGTTTCCGCGCCCCAGCCTGAACTTGTCGCCATATCCGATCCCCTTCCTGCCCCTGAGCCTATTGCAGATATCGCAGCAGAGGCAGTTCCCGCCCCAGAAATTACTTTCCAGCCTGCCCCTGCAAACGAGCCTGTTGCCGATGCCATTGTGGAGGCTCCGGTCGAAGCCGAGCCTGCTCCCGAGGTGCCCGTCGCCGCACCTGCTCTGCCGGTTGATGTGCCTTTAGCCCTACCAGACGCGAGGCCATTTTCTGCCTCAGATGTTTCACCCGTTGACACCATAGCCAGCCAGGCATCTGAGGCAACCATCGAAGCTGTAGACGCGCAGACGCCCGTTCTTACCCAACTTCCAGAAGATGATCCTAAAGCCGAGCCCCCGGCTGTTGCCTTGGCTGGCCCAGAGCCTGCCGAGCACTCTGTTCCCGACCCTGATGTAGCTGAGCGGCAAGACGCATCTCCCTCGGCAATCGAGACGGAGCCTGATGTTGAGCCGGCCTCGGACTTTGTCTCGGTTTCTGAGCAGGAGACCATTTCAAATATTCAGATATCCGAGCAGCCGGAATACGAAACAGAGTTTCCAAGCATCGCTGAACCAGAACCTGAACAGGAAGCTGAAGGATTGCCGGAAGCTGATCCTGAGCTTATATCTGAGCCTGAAGCGGCAGCAATTGACACTCTCAAGGAAGAGGCTCCGATCAATACTTCCGGCGCAACTGAACAAGAGCCAGTAAGTGAATCCATCCCAATGGATGAACCGGTACTCTTACCTGAACCGCCCCCCAGCCCAGCTTCGGCCGCTGCCGCTGCTACACAAGAAGTTACGCCTTCCGAGCCGATCGCAGCCCCAGAGACCACTGATCCACAAAAGCTAGCTGCGAAGACTATTCAGAATGAAAAAGCCGCCGCCAAGCTGGCCGCCCGGCAAAAAAAACTGGATAATGCGAGCGAACAGTCGCCATTTTCGATCATTGTGGGCCAGGTATACGATGGCCCCCTCGACCTTCTGCTGGACCTCATCCGCCAACAGGATATCGACATTTACGACATCCCCATCGCCACAATTACAGCTCAGTTTTTGGCCTATGTAAATCAGCTCAAGGCCAGTGACGTGGACGTTGCCGGAGAATTTATCTACACCGCCTCGATGCTCATTCACATCAAGAGCAAGATGCTGCTTCCACGCTCCAACTCCGGCCCCGACGATGCCGCGGAAGATCCGCGCCGCGAACTAGTTGAACGACTACTGGAGCATGAACGATTCAAGAATGCCGCCCAGATGCTGCAACAAAAGCAGATGCTGGAAGCGGCTACATGGACCAATCCCGGCTTTCGTGAGTTCAAAGACGATGCTGCCGCCGAGCCTGAGATAGCAGCCGACACCGTGGATCTGGTTCGCATCTTTCGAGATATTTTGGAGCGCGCGCGTAATCGTCCCGTTTTCAATGTCGAGGATGACTCCGTTACGGTAGGCCAGATGATGCAGTTTCTCGCACGCCGCCTCACCATGGAGGACAAACCGGTTGCCCTGCGACGTCTGCTCAGCCACACCCGTTCAGAGCGGGCACTGATAGCCATGTTCCTTGCCCTGTTGGAACTGGTCAGGCTTCAAGCGATCCTTCTCCGACAGGATCGCGCTTTCAGCGATATTTTTATAAAGAAGCACACAGCCTTCGAATCCGTGATGAACGAGGGCCTGGCCAACACCCCCCACGACGACTGGCGTTAAGCTCTTCGGCTGCTTTGTCGGGATGGACTCATAACGGCTGGCGGACGCATCACAAGGCACGTTTGCCTGCCATTGAGTTGAGCCTCATGCCTCGGCATGAGACACGGCAATTGATGCGTACCGCGAAGAGCCGTCCTCCCCGGGCGGCTCTTCGTCGTTATGTCCGGCCCCTATGAAGATCATGTTCGCGGAATCCGATCTCACCTGAACAGCGCGGTGCTGCCCGCCAGCATTGCCGCCAGCGCCATCTCGAAATCCTTACTGAAGTCGAGCTGCAAGACTTCGAGTTCCGGATATTTCTTGAGGAACCGGAGCGAAGACTCCTCCCGCGACGTCATCTGCGCCAGCCCCACCATCAGAGCGTGCGTCCACAGCATGATTCGCAGCCCCTGCCCGCTCTTCAGCCCAAGCGCCTCCTGAATTCGCGCAGCCGGCCGTCGCAGCAGTTCATGCATTTGCAGCTTGAAATCGTGCAGAGCAGTATCCTCGACATTCTCTTCAAAGACGGAATGAAGCAGGGCGATCAAACGCCTGAGAAGCGGACGGTCTCGCAGAGTAGAGGCTATGACGGACGCCAAAGCCTCGGGCTCTGGACTGCTTAGAGGAAATTCAGTTTCAAGCGCGTCAAACCAATCTCGAAATGCGCCGGCACACAGCTCCAAAAACAGCGTCTCCTTCGTCTTGAAGTAGAGATAGACAGTGCCTTTGGCAAGACCCGCTCCGCGAGCAACATCGTCGATGGAAACCTCGCGATATTCTCGAACGGAAAAAAGATGCGCGGCGGCACTAAGAATGGCCGAGCGCCGCTCCTCTTTTGCGCTGCTGCTGCACGCGCGGGTTCGTGGCGATCCATCTTTACAAAAGCACTTCACGGGTTCCTGTCTGCGCGGAAGAGCGTCCAGCGCTCTCCACATGTCGATCTACTTACAGTTCGAGTTTCCTTATCCTAGTTTGCATCGCGACTCCTCCCACAATCAACCGAGAGATCAGGCGTTTAGAGAGGCCGTAGCAAGATTTCCCCATCCGGGTACCGCGACACGATCGCCGCGGACCAAAGCGCGGAATGCCGTTCTGGCCATGGAGCGGACCGAGATTGCCTGCTTCTGGAAGACTCGTGGATTTTCAAAGCCGGCGCACTTGTCAGTCTCGGCCACTACCGGATCGGGGCAGAGAGTGGTTACCATCACTCCCGTGTCCTTCAACTCCTCGGCCAGCGCCTCTGAAAAACTGAGCACATATGCCTTGGCCGCGCCGTAGACGCTGGGCATGGGGATGGGCGCAAAACCCGCCGCCGAGGCCACGTTTAGAATTCTGCCTCCTTTGCGGGCGATCATGCCGGGCAATAGCAGCTTTGTCAGTACTGTCAACGAGACAATATTGGCCTGGATAATGCGCTCCTCGGTCAGTGTCTCGGCCGCTGCAAACTCACCGTAGGCGCCGAAGCCCGGATTATTCACCAAGACGTCAATGTCGATCTTGCGCCGCGTCAACTCCGCGAGGATGGCCTGCGCCCCATCCGGCTCGTCCAGATCGCAGGCAATCACGGTAGCTTCAACACGAAAAACATTGCGAACCGCCGCGGCAACGCCTTCCAGCACAGGCTTTTGGCGCCCCGCCAGAACCACATTGTGTCCCGTGCCGGCAAAGAAAGGCACAAGCTCGCTGCCGATTCCGGCGCTTGCACCTGTGATAAGAACTGTGGGCTGCGCTGTCTGCACTCGATCTAAAGCCATCGATAGGCCTCCTTCAACTCTCGGTAATGACCCTAGGTCATTTCTATATGACTTAGAGTCACAAAGCAAGGGGATCGTCGATTAATTTTTGTGTAGGGTGGCCAATTTGCCGTTGAGCGCCAAAAATCCGTGAAATCTTCGCCTACCACCACTCCATGGAGCGCGTTGAGGGAACCT
>VFSW01002950.1_pt1 | contig 25592 bp, 25 predicted proteins | sample 5358111 | NCBI WGS metagenome assembly VFSW01 (sample SAMN11554181, study PRJNA540505) | mine drainage metagenome | isolation source: sediment from site ElyBrook_90M | place: USA: Ely Copper Mine, Vershire, VT | collected 2017
GGGATTCGAACCCCGATATGCTGCTCCAGAGGCAGCTGTCCTACCATTGAACGAACGGGCAACAAGGACGAATGGACCGTCTCGCGCTGTGCTGGCATGAGCGCCGGCAGGGCGCCGCACTGCAAAACCAACTGATTCATCATAAGTGGATTCGCTGTCCGGGTCAAACCGCCCGCCTCAGTTTCCGCTGTAGGGATTGCGCAGATGCTTGCGCGCGGTGTCAGCGCGCGAGGTGTTGGGCGCTGTGTCGATGGCCCAATGGTAGTCGCGGACGGCCAGTTTCCGTTCGCCGTTCAGGTCGTGGCACTCGCCTGCGGCCAGCAGCGACCGGACCTTGAGTTCCGGGCCGACATTTTTGGCCCATGCGCCCTGTTCGTAGGCCTCTGCCGCCTCACCGTAATGGCGCTGGCCGCGCAGAGCATCGCCCAGGCCGAAATCGGCCAACTCCAGCCGCGCATCGGCAAAGTAGCCGGGCTTGGCGCTGTTGGCAATCACCTCCTGATAGGCTGCGACCGCCGCCATGCCTTCGCCGTCATCCTTGCGCAGATTGGCCTCTTCCAGGCAGAAGAGATAGTCGTGGGGATACTCGCGCTCCAGGCCGCGCACCACCTGAATGGCCTCCTTGTAGCGCCCTTCCCGGCGCAGGAACAGCGCAATCACGGTGCGCGCCTCCACGCTGGTGGTGGAGCCGCGGCTGGCGTCGTCGCGCAACAGAGCCAGCCCCTGGCTCTTCGATCCGGTAATGCCGGCAAAGCCGATCAGCAGCTTGAAGGGCCAGGGCAGCGCGCCCACCACGTACTGGTAGACGCCAGTCACCAGCTTGGCGTCCTCATATTGCGGGTCAAGCTGGAGTACGCGCTCGTCGTCGTCCTTGGCCTTGGTGGCCAGCCGGAAGCCGGCGCCAAAACTCCGCTCCACCATGGCCATGTAGGTACATTTCAGCGCCCTGGCCCAGCCGCGGGCGTAGAGCGCGTCCACGTCGTCGGGATTGCGGCTGATGCGCCAGTCGGCCTCGTGAACCGCTTCGTCGGCAAGTGCCAAGATTCGGTCGCGTGCCGCCGGGTCTTCGGCGGTGGCGTGCCGGCCGCTGAGAAAGCCGTCGTTGGCGTAGAAGGTGGTGTCCAGCAGATCTTGCCGGTAAAGCTCCTGAAAGACCTCGGCCTCCAGCAGCAACGCCGTGGGCTGCGGATCGCCCGGATGCTCGGCGTGAAAGCGCTGGAAGCGTTCGACCGCGCCCGCGTAGTCCAGGTTGTAGAAGTGCTGAAAGGCCTCGCGTACCAGCGGATCGCGGTTCAGGGGATTGCTATGAATCTCCGCTGCGCAGCCCAGGCTGGTCGCCGCCAGCAGTGTCAACCCACATGCCCAGTTGCCCATCCAGCCAGTAACGATCTTCAATCCGGATACCTCTTACTGTTCCCAGAATACGCTGAAAACTTCCTCTCTCTGTCGTATACGGAACATAGCGCTTGCAAGTTAGACGGCCCCGCCAAATTCGGCAATCCATTAGAATGAAGTCATGCCCATTCCTGAACGACTGAATCCGAGTTTTGGTCCTGCTCGCCCGCCCGAGGTGGATCTGATGGAAGAGGCCCGCAATCGCCTGATCGTGGCTCTGGACGTGCCCGATGCGGCCTCGGCTACCGAACTGGTCGGCCAATTGGAGAATACCTGCCAATGGTTCAAGGTGGGGCTGGAGCTGTTTGTCGCCGCCGGCCCGACGGTCATTGAGCCGCTGGTGGCGCGCGGCCACTCCGTTTTCCTGGACCTCAAGCTCTTCGACATTCCCAACACCGTGGCCGCGGCAGTGCGCTCTGCTTCGGCGCTGGGGGTGAAGATGATCACCCTGCACGCCGCAGGCGGCCCGGTCATGCTCTCCGCCGCCAAGACCGCGCTGCAGGGAATCGCAGACCCGCCGGAGCTGCTGGCCGTCACCGTGCTCACCAGCATGGATCAGGCGCAGGTGAACTCTGTCGGCCTGGATCGCTCACCGGCTGATCAGGTGGAACTGCTGGCCCGCATGGGGTTGGAAGCCGGAATGCGCGGCTTTGTCTGCTCGCCGCAGGAGGTTTCCACCCTGCGCGCGCTCACCGGACCTGACGGCGTCCTGGTGATTCCCGGCATTCGTCCTGCTGGCGCGGCAATTGGCGATCAAAAGCGCATCGCCACACCCACCGAAGCCCTGCGCCAGGGCGCGAACTTCCTGGTCATCGGCCGCCCCATCACGCAAGCCGCCGATCCGGCCGAAGCCGCCGAGGCAATCCTGAAAGAAATGGCGGAAGCGCTGGAAGAGAAGATAGACCAATGATTCAGATTCGGCGATATGCCTGCCCGCGCGGTTCGATATGGATCGTTATTTCTTCCGGTATGTTCCCCAAACGAAAAAGCCCGGCGCAAGCCGGGCTTTTTCTGCGCCGAAGTTCAACCTCAGCTTAGAGCTTTTCGTAGAACTCGCAGACAGAACACGAGATGTAGACGCCACCGGGGATGCCGCGTTCGCGGTCCTTTACGCGCTTGACGATGCGCGTCGGCTTGCTGCACTTGGGACAGTCGGTCGACTTCGTCGTGTCCATTGCTTTCTTGCGGTCACCAGTTTTGGCAATTTTGGCCATGGGGTGGGTGTTTCTCCTTCTTTGGGGTGTCTCTGCACACACGCGCCGGAAAACGGTGCGCGGCTTCCACGGCGCGGTCGATTGCTGGCTTCGCAGGTTCTGAAGGCAGCGGGACTCGCTCTTACCAGTTTACATCACGGTGGTGCGAGACCGAGTGTCCTGCTTACTCCGGCTGACCGCCATTTGCCGGCGGCGAAGGCGGCGTGTACACGGGAAGAATCTGCACCAGCCCGGACGCCGCCGCCGCCGGCTCGCCCGCGCCCATGGCCGCCTCATGCTGCTTGCGCCCCGCTGCGTCCAGGTCCACCGGAATGCCGCCGGCAACAATCACCGGAGTGTTGTAGCGGTAATCCAGGTCGCGGGTGAGGCGATAGACCACCGGCAGGGCCACCAGCAGAGCCACAAAGGCCATCCAACTGCCGTCCAGCCCGTAGCCGCCCCCGGTCAGCCACAGCCGCCCCATGGGGTTGCCCTGCACCACCGGCGAATGGCCACCCACTCCGCACACCGCCAGGCCGAAGACCAGCGCGCGGCTGGCCTTCCAGCCAAAGTTCAGTCCCCAGCTCACCCACAACGCGCCGGTGCGCAGGTAAGCCAGAGCGAGCACCAGGCTGAAGGCGATGGAGACGGCGAAGCTGGCGCGGCTCGCTCCCGGCAAATGCGATTGCAGAATCGCGTAGAAGGCCGCATAGCCCAGCGTCGCTCCCAGTGGGCCCACGGCCTGCACAAAGCGCTGGAATCCGTAGCCGCGGAAAGCGATCTCCTCAGCCAGCGTGAGCAGGGCAAAGAATACCGCGTCGGCCAGCAGCCACTCCCAGGCGGCAAGCTGAAAATTGAGCACAATGGCGATGCCGCCCGCCACGACCATCAGCAGCGTGCACCCCAGAGCCAGCGCCCAGCCAATAGCCAGCCCCAGCCCGGCCTCGCCGGTAAACCCCTCCCGCAGCGGCAGTCCCTGCTGGCTTACCGCGCGTTGCTGACGATTCAGAAAAGACCCCATGCTGGCGTAGCCGGCCAGCAGCAGAAAGGCCAGCAGGCCCTGCTCCAGCAACGGCTGCCACTGCTCCGCGGCCAGCCCCATTGACCCGCGCTGCGCCAGCGCTCGCGCCAGAAAGAAGTAGACCACCGCGGCCAGAAAGTGGAAGCAGGCGCGCAACCGGCCGCTGCCGGCTTCCGGTCCGCTTGTTGCAGAAGCGTTCGTGGTCGGATGGGCGCTCATGGGCTAGCCCTCCGTGTAGAACTGCGCAATGCCGCGGAACTTGGCTTGCCGAGCGGCCACCAGCGTCTCCACCGGTAAGGCCAGCAGTTTGGTCAAGTGCTTTTTGAGCACCGCGCCGAGCAGCGCGGCGCCTGCCTCGCGGGCCATGTGAATGCCTCCCGGCGGCTCGGGGATGATTGCGTCCACGCAGCCCAGCTTGGCCACCTCCGGCGCGGAGATGCGCAGCGCTTCGGCCGCCAGCTCCTTGTGCGCCGCGTCTCGCCACATGATCACCGCGCATTGCTCCGGCGAAATCACCGAGTACAGCGCGTTCTCCAGAATCAGCACCCGATCCGCCACGGCCAGCGCCAGCGCGCCCCCGGAGCCGCCTTCACCGGTGATCACGGCGATGGTCGGCACTCGCAGCCGGGCCATCTCAAGCAGATTGCGCGCAATGGCCTCGGCCTGGCCTCGCTCCTCGGCCGCCACGCCGGGGTATGCGCCTGGCAGATCGATAAAGCTGATCACCGGGCGCGCAAACTTCTCGGCGATCTTCATCGCCCGGAGCGCCTTGCGATAGCCGTCCGGATTGGGCATGCCAAAATTGCGCCGCACCCGCTCCTTGGTCGTGCCGCCCTTGCGGTTGCCGATGACCAGCACCTCTTCGCCGTCCAGACGGGCCATGCCGCAGGCCACTGCCTCGTCGTCACAATAGGCGCGGTCCCCGTGTATCTCACTGAAATCGGTAAAAATCTGCTCGATGAAGTCCATGGGGTAGGGCCTCTGAGGGTGCCGCGCCCGCTCAATCTTGATCCATGCCGGTGACGACGCCTGCGCTTGTATCGAAATCCCTTTTTCCTGTTCGCTCATCGGTTCCTGTGCGGCCCAAGTTTTGCGCCATCTGCCGCCAACCCTGATTCTACGAGCCGCGGGCGGTTGCGACAAATCCCGCCGCATGCCGAGCCGCTTCCGAAGTTGAGTGTTGCGGGAATTCCAGGTCTCCGACGCCAGACCTGCGGCGCCCCGCCGGTTTGAACTTGACTGCAGGCAGTCTCCCCCTTCACTTTCGAGGTGCGCCGATGCTCATTCAAGGATGCGGCGAAACAAGTCCCTTGACCTGTTTCGCCGCAGTTTTGTGGTGGTTGGCAATCGACTAGTTGACGGTGCACGCCGTTCCGTTGAGTTTGAACGAGGTGGGGACGGCGTTGGTGCTGCCGTTCCATGTGCCGTTGAAGCCGAATCCGGTGTAGCTTCCGCCGGCGGGAATGTTCTGCCATGTCTGGCCGGACTGTTGGCTCACCGTGACATTGGCGCCGCTTTGCGATACGGCTCCATTCCACGAACTGCCGATGGTCTGTCCGTTGGCGAAGCTCCAGGTCAACGACCAGCCGCTCAGAGTGCTGCTTCCGCCGTTCTTGATGGTGACGTTGGCTCCGAACTGGCTGCTGTTGTACGTTGAAATCGTGTAGTCAACAGTGCATGAGGCGCCGCCGCCGCCGCCACCGCCGCCCGATGAGTTGACGGTGAGGTTGATGGTCGTGGTTGCCTTCGTGCTGCCGGAGGTTCCAGTGATAGTAACCACAGACGAGCCGGTGGCGGCCGAGCTGCTGGCCTTCAGCGTGAGCGCGCTGCTTCCGGTGGTGGGGTTGGTGCCGAACGACGCAGTGACGCCGCTGGGCAGGCCGGAGACGGCAAGCGAGACACTGCCGCTGAATCCGTTTACGTCCGAAACCGAAATGGTGTCGGCTGCCGACTCGCCCTGAGTGACAGAGACCGAGGACGTGGAAGGCGACAGCGTAAAGCCGGGCGTGCCACCGCCACCGCCACCGCCCGACCCTGCCCATACAGTTGCGTTCACGGACCCGCTGGCGCCGTTATACGCCTCGGTTCCCAGGATCTGATAGTTGAAAGATCCAATCGGCATCCCGAGACTGCTCCAGTGGTTGAAGTGATTGGCAGTGGTGACCGTATTGTTCGATCCGGTCGATGCCCCGCCCCAGTTATCCAGGTACTGTTCGAAAGTAGCAGTGCCCTGGATGGAGGGCTGGTTGACCTGCTGATGCTCATACGTTGTGTATGTATGCCCATCGCTGGTCACAGTGCCCTTTTCCGTTGCATTCGCCGTATACAGCGAACCAAGCTCGGTGATGTAGTATTCGACGAGCGGATTCGTCAGCCACCCATAGATGGAAATATTGTTGTAGCCGCTGGCGGAGCCGACATTGTATCCAATCGTCTGAGCGCTGCCTGGATTCCATCCTTTACCGCCGACCACATCGCTGACGCCGGACCACTTGATAGCGTAATTGCCAGCTGATCCAAGCGTCATGCTTGCTGACCCGCCACTGCTATACAACGAATAGTAGTAGCCGTTGTTGGTGCCTGTGCCATTGCCGCTTACCGTTTGAGCGTTTGCCGCCATGGTTACGCAACCCGCCGCCGTGAAAGCGGAAAGGATTACTCGTTGAACGCGTGACAAAGCCGATCTATTTGCGTACATGTTGACCTTCCTTTCGTTTTGGGGATGGATGGTTGTCTTGAGATTTTTGTCCACTGCAATCTGCTTTCGATTGCAAACCGACGATTCCCGCGGACGCCGCCTCCGGTCATTTCGGAGATCGGCCATCTGGGGAGTCAGAAAACCAGGGAAATGGGGAACAGGGAAACAGGAAGGACCGCTGCGCGACGCCCGCTGCGGGGATAGCAAAAAACAGCAGCGAGCATTCACCGATTCCCGAACTGCGCACTGCCAGTGACGGGCTTGAGCTATGAGCCAGGAAAAGGGTTCATGCCCAATAATTGTTCGACTTTCAAACAGGAGGGAATCTACAGTAAAGTCGGACCGTTTGGCAAGAAAATAATGATCAATTTGCTAAAATGTTTGACTACTGAATGAAATCATTTACATGGCCGATCGGAGCTTTTTCCGTAATATCTTTTCCACAGGCGTCCGGGGCAACTACTCTCTGCGCAAGCGGATTCCTATATTCACACCTGAGTCGTCGCGCAGACAGAGCCTCGACCTGGGCTTTAGCGGGCTGAGGGGATGCGGAGAATCATTCGAACAATAAAAAGCCGCGCCGGGGAAGGTTTTCAAACGGCGCGACGAGCGCTTCAATTGGTGATCGGGTTCGGAAATCTCCTGCCTGCGATTCTTCGGCGCACAGCCCAATGTCACCTCAACTGCTGGAAATGTTGAGCGCGTAGGAATATCCGTCCCGGCGCGGCTCTTCGACCGGGGGCAACTGCGGATGCCGGGCAGCCGGCTGCAGTTATGAGCCAGGATGGATTGCGTGTGCGGATGACAAAAGAGGAGCCGTTCACCGTGTTCCTCAACGTCAATTCCCACCATGGGAGACCAGCGGAAGACAGTTTTTCCCATTCCAGACTGCGGTCCTTCCCACTGGCCAAAACTGCCCCTGAACTGGTACGTTGTGGAAGGAGATTTTGTTTTCACTGATGGCTTCAAGTCCTTATTTTTCTCTGGCAGTTCTGTTTCTGGCGGCTCTGGGCTTTGGCCTGGCTCCGCTGGGCCTGGCGTGGTTGTGGGCCAGGGTCTTTTCGCCGCACAAGCCGAACGCGATCAAGAACGCCATCTACGAGTGCGGCCTGGAATCCAAAGGCGACGCCTGGGTCCAGTTCCGTTCTGCGTACTACCTGTATGCCATCATTTTCTTGATTTTTGACGTCGAGACGGTCTTCCTGCTGCCTTTCGCGGTGGCCTTTACCGGGCTGGGAGCGGCGGCCTGTGCGGCCATGCTGGTTTTTGTGCTGCTGCTGATCGAGGGGCTGGCCTGGGCTTGGGCCAAGGGAATTCTGACCTGGGCGTGAGAGAGCAACTGCTAGCTGCTAGCTTTTAGCTCTTAGCTGGTTGGTGGGTAGAAAAGACGGTGTGCGGACAAGTTGGCAAGGGTTGTGCTTGATGGAAGTTCCACCCTTGCGCGCGGAGACAACAGCACGCCAACGTGGCGTGAAAGAGCAAACAGTTAGAAGCTGTTTTTTCGATTTTGGAGCAAAGCGGCCATGGTAGAAGAGGGACTGAAGATCGAGCTGGGCAAGCAGGGGGTCTTCGTGACGACCATCCAGGAGCTGTACAACTGGGGCCGGCGCAGCTCCGTTTGGCCTATGAACTTCGGCCTGGCCTGCTGCGCCATCGAGATGATCGCCACCACCATGGCGCGCTACGATCTGGCTCGCTTCGGCGCCGAGGTCTTCCGTCCCTCGCCGCGCCAGGCCGACCTGATGATCATCTCCGGAACGGTCACCAAGAAGATGGCTCCGCAGGTGGTCCGGCTCTACAACCAGATGGCCGAGCCGCGCTACGTGATCGCCATGGGCGCCTGCGCTATCAGCGGCGGCCCGTTCAAGCAGGGCTACAACGTGCTCAAGGGAATTGACCGCTATATTCCTGTCGATGTGCACATTCCCGGCTGCCCGCCGCGCCCTGAGGCGCTGCTGCATGCCTTCATGCTGTTGCAGAAAAAGATCGACGCCCAGCCTCTGACCGGCGAAGGCCGTCCGCGCCACCTGGATGCGGAGGCGCGGGGCGAGTTTCCCGAACCAGTGCCGGGCGCGCACGATTTGGAGCCGGCCTCCAATCCCGGCGTGTGGACCGTGCCGGTGGTGATTCAGTGATGCAGACCATCGAAGAAATCAAGGCGGCGATCGAGGCGGCCGTGCCCGGCGCGGCAGTTGAAATTGTGCTCAACCCCAGCCCCTGTGCTCAGCACTCCCTGCGCCTCGCGCCCGCTCATGCGCTGGCGGTCACCGGTTTTCTGCGCGACGACCACGAACTGGCTCTCGACTTTCTCTCCAACGTCACCGGCGTGGACTGGCCGGACAAAGAGATCACGGAAAAAGTGAAGGTCTCGCGGCAGGTGACCAAGACCGTGGACGGCGTGGAGCAAATCGTCGAAGAGACAGTCGAGGAGACAGTCAAACGTCTGGAGCCGGGCTATCTGGAAGCGGTCTATCACCTCTACTCGGTCGCCAAAAAGCACGGCCAGAAACCTGAGCCAGTTGTGCTGCGCATGCGCACCGTCAACCGGACCGATCAGGTGGAGCTGCCCTCGCTGACGCACATCTGGCGCTCGGCGGAGTTTCAAGAGCGCGAAATCTTCGACCTGTATGGCATCGTCTTCACCGGCCATCCCGACCTGCGCCGGATTCTGATGTGGGAAGAGTTCAAGGACCACCCCATGCGCCGGGATTACGTGGAGCCGGACGACTTCGAGTACGAGCCGACGCCGCATGACGAGGTGCTCAAAAGGGCGCAGTCGCACCAGAATGCGCTTGCCCAGGCCGCGCAATCCCAGACAGCGGGAGGTTGCGCATGAGCGAACTGCTGCATTCCTCCGCCACGCTTCTCGTTCCCGCCGAAGTTGAAAAGCGGGCGGGCTGGAACCGTCCCGCGCTCATGAAGCCCGACGGCGGCGGAGAGGTTCTGGAAGTGGCCATGGGGCCGCACCACCCTTCCACGCACGGCGTCTTCCGCATGGACGTGGCGTTGGACGGGGAGCGGGTGATTCGCCTCAAGCCGGTCTTCGGCTACTTGCATCGCAACCACGAGAAGATTGCCGAAGGCGCGAGCTATCTGGCCTCCATGCCATACACCGACCGGCTGGACTACTTCTGCTCGCTGACCAACAACTGGGCCTACGCGCTGGCGGTCGAGACGCTGGTTGGCCAGGCGGTGCCCGAGCGCGCCGAGTACCTGCGCGTGATTCTGGCCGAGTTGACCAGGTTTCAGAACCACGCATCCACCATCGGCTTTCTGCTCCAGGACATGGGCGCCAGCGGAACCCCGCTGATGTACGCCTTCCGCGAGCGGGAAAAGATTCTTGACCTCTTCGAGGAGCTGACCGGCGCGCGCATGATGTGCAACTACATGCGCTTCGGCGGCTGCCGCGTGGACGCCAGCGCGGCCTGGCTGGAGAAAACGCGCAAGCTGGTGGCCGAGCTGCCCAGCTTTGCCGACGAGTACGAGGCCCTGCTGACCGGCAACGAAATTCTGATGGCCCGCACCCAGGGCGTGGGTATCCTGCCTGCCGCGCTGGCCGTGAATGCCGGCGTCAGCGGTCCCATGCTGCGCGCCTCCGGCGTCAACTACGACATTCGCAAGGTGGATTGCTACGGCATCTACGATCGCTTCAAATTCCAGGTTCCGCTGGGCGATCATGGCGACGTTTACGACCGCTTCATGATCCGCATGTTGGAGATGCGCCAGTCGCTCAAAATTCTGGAGCAGGCGCTTCAGGAGATTCCCGGCGGTCCGGTCATGGACCCCAAGGCCAAAATTCGCGGCGTCCGCCCCAAGCCGGGCGAGGCCGACGGACGCATCGAGGCCCCCAAGGGCGAGCTGGGCTTTTATCTGATCTCCGACGGCACGCCCAACCCTTATCGCTACCGGGTGCGGCCGCCCAGCCTGATCAACCTGACGATTCTTGAAGATATGTGTCTGGGAGCGAACGTGGCCGATGTGGTGCTGATTCTGGGCTCCGTGGATATTGTGCTGGGCGAAGTGGACAGGTAGTGCAGCTACTAATAGCTAGAAGCTGTTTTTGGAGGTTGCATTGTTAGGTGAGGGTTTACTGAAGGGGCTGGCGGTGACGGCGAAGAACTTCGTCGGCAGCTACCACTCCGCCGAGCGGCTGACGACGGTCCAGTACCCGGAAGAGCGGGTTGCGCCCATCGAGGCCACGCGCGACTTTCCCTTTCTGGTTTACGACGGCGCGGACTGGGAGGCTGGCATGCGCTGCGTGGCCTGCCAGATTTGCGAAAAAGAATGCCCGCCCAAGTGCATTTACATTGAGAAATCCACGGACAAGAAGCCGGACTTCGTCGGCAAGCCGCAGTTTTATCCGGCCCGCTTCGACATCGACATCTCGGTCTGCATGAGCTGCCAGATCTGCGTCGAGGTCTGCCCCTTTGAAGCCATCAAGATGGACACCGAGTTCGAGCTGAGCACCACGGACCGCTTCGGCGGGCTGCTCCACGACCGCAAGGCGCTCTCCCGGTCGAACGAGCATTACCACAAGATTCATCCCACCGAGGCTGCCGAAGTGGATGCCCGCTTGGCCGAGGACAAAGCCAAGGCCGACGCCAAGGCCGCGGCCGATGCGGCCAAAGCGGCGGCCGCAGCGCAGGCGGCGGCAGCAGCAAAATCCGCCGCCCCGCCGGTCGGAGCGGGAGAGTAGCCCATGATTGCTACATTGGACCAGATCTTTGTTTTGCTGCAGCACTGGGTGGCAAGCTTTCTGCCCGCGGCCTGGCAGCCGGTAGTCTGCGTGCTGCTGGGCGTGGTGGCCATCATCTCCGTTTACCCCGCGCTCTTCGCGCTCACCACGGTCTTCGAGCGCAAGGGGCTGGGGCGCATCCAGAACCGGCTGGGGCCGAACCGCGTGGGTCCCTTCGGCTTCTTTCAGCCGGTGGCCGACGGTCTGAAATCCCTGACCAAGGAAGACATCGTTCCTCTCCGCGCGGACGGCGTGGTGCATTTTCTCGCCCCGCTGGTGCTGGTGGTGGTGGCCTTCATGGGCTTTGCCGTGCTGCCCGTGGGCCGCAACATGGTGTTGGTCGATATGAATGCCGGCCTGCTGTTTTACTTCGCCATGGGCGCGGCCACCGAGCTATCCATCTTCATGGCCGGCTGGTCCAGCCGCAACAAGTATTCGCTCCTGGGCGCCATGCGCGCCGTGGCCCAGATGGTCAGCTACGAGGTCCCGCTGCTGTTGTCGAGCGTGGTCGTGGTGATGATGACCGGCTCGCTTTCGCTGACCGATATTGTGGCGGCGCAGAACAGCTACTCCGGCATCTTCCCCCACTGGTACGTCTTCACCCCCTGGGGCTTCGCTGGCTTTGTGATTTTTTCCATCGCCGCCACGGCCGAGACCAATCGCTCCCCCTTCGATCTGCCGGAAGGCGAGTCGGAGCTGGTGGCCGGCTACTTCACCGAATATTCAGGCTTCAAGTTCGCGCTCTTCTTTCTGGGCGAATATCTGGGAATGTTTTCCGTCGCCGGGCTGGGAACCACGCTGTTTCTGGGCGGATGGTCGGCGCCGTTCTCCTTCCTGGGCTGGGTGCCTACCTGGATATGGTTCTTCTCCAAAGTCATGCTGGGCATCTTCGGCTTCATCTGGCTGCGCGGCACGCTGCCCCGCCTGCGCCAAGACCAGTTGATGAACTTTGCCTGGAAGTTTGTCCTGCCCATGTGCCTGCTCAATCTGCTGGTCGCAGGGTTATGGCGCTTCCTGGGCAACGGCTGGCAGCAATGGGTCATCTGCACGCTGATTCTGGCACTGGCCTACGTCGGCCTGGGCAGGGACGGCATGCGCCGAAAGAAATTCGGGCCGAGGAAGTATCGCTATGCGGAGTGATCTTTTTCCATCTTTCTCAAGCTCTAGTGAAAGGAGCGGCATACGATGAGCCTGATCTTTTATCTGATTGCCTTGCTCACCATCGCCGGCGGCCTGGCCGCCATGCTGCTGAAGAACACCGTGCACTGCGCTCTTGCGGTCACCATTTCTTTTGCCGGCTTGGCGCTGTTTTTCCTTGAGCTGGACGCGCAGTTTGCCGGCTTCGCGCAGATTCTGGTCTACATCGGCGCGGTGGCCATCCTCGTCGTTTTCGCGATGCTGCTGCCCAGTGGCTCCGAAACTACTACCGGCGGCGTCTTCAGCAAGAGCTGGCTCTCGGGCCTGACCATTGCAGCCGCGGTCTTTGCCGTTCTCGGTTGGGCCATTCTGCACTCCGCCCCGCAGCTCTCCGCCGACGCGCCCGCTCCCGTGGCGACCGTCAAGCAGATCGGCGCGGCGCTGATGGGCCCTTATGTTTTGCCGCTGGAGATTGTCGCGGTGCTGTTGACCGTAGCCCTGATCGGCGCGGTGATCGCGGCCATGCATGAGAAGGCCCTGCATGAGAAAGAGGGGGCCGAATGACGCCGTTGGCAGGGTATCTTCTGGTGGCCGCGCTGCTGTTCGCCGTCGGCCTGGCCGGCGCGCTCACCCGGCGCAATGCAATTCTCGTTTTGATCGGCATTGAGCTGATGCTGAACGCGGCTAATCTGAACCTGATCGCCTTCTGGCGTTACGGGCCTCATCCGGAGGCTCTGAGCGGCATGATGTTCGCCATTTTTTCCATCGCCGTGGCGGCGGCCGAAGCTGCCGTCGGACTGGGCCTGGTGATTCAGATTCATCGCCCCGCCAAGACCACGGACCTGGACCAGATGAACAGGATGAAGGGGTGAGGGCTTGATGCAAGCGGCAATGACATTCACTCCAGAGATCGCGGCTTCTCCCATCACGGAGATTCTCTGGCTGATTCCCGCCGTGCCCATGGTGGCGGCGGGCCTGGCCGCGCTGCTCAAGCAGCCCCGACGCAAGCTGGCCGCGGGCCTGGCCATCGGCTCCATCTCGGTTTCGCTGCTGCTGTCGCTGGTGGCCTTCGCGCACGTGCTGGCCGGTTGGGCGCGTGGCGTGGCGGTGCGCGAGACCGTCAACTTTACCTGGCTCCAGTTCGGCACGACCCATGCGGACCTGGGCTGGGTGCTGGATCCGCTCGCCGCGGTCATGCTGGTCATGGTCAGCTTCGTTGGCCTGCTGATCTTCATCTACTCCGTCGGCTACATGGCCCACGACGAAAACTTTACCCGCTTCTTCTGCTTCCTGGCGCTCTTTGCCGGAGCCATGCTGGGCGTGGTCATCTCCAACAGCCTGCTCTTGCTGTTCATGTGCTGGGAGATCGTCGGACTCACCTCGTACCTGCTGATCGGCTTCTGGTACCACAAGCCCGCGGCGGCCGCGGCGGCCAAAAAAGCCTTCGTCACCACCCGCATCGGCGATGTCTTCTTCCTGCTCGGCATCGTCTGGCTCTTTTCGCAGACCGGCACGCTGCTCTTTTACAACCACGGCGCAGGCTCTCTGGAGCCGCTGGCTCTGGGCGGCTTGCTGGCCACCCGGGCCGCGCTGGGACTCACCGCGGCGGGCGCAATTGGCCTATTGATCTTTGCCGGCGCTGTGGGCAAGAGCGGCCAGTTTCCCTTGCACGTCTGGCTGCCGGACGCCATGGAAGGCCCCACGCCGGTTTCGGCGCTGATTCACGCTGCCACCATGGTAGCCGCGGGCGTCTATCTCATTGCCAGAGTTTATCCCCTGATGCAAGCCGGCGCACTGGCCGGCGGAAGCACCACGGCACTGACCGTTGTTGCCTGGGTGGGCGCATTTACCGCCGTCTTCGCCGCGCTGATCGCCGTGGCGCAGAACGACATCAAGCGCATCCTGGCCTACTCGACCGTCTCGCAGTTGGGCTACATGATGGCCGGCCTGGGACTGGGCGGCGTGGCGGTGGGCATGTTCCACTTGATTACCCACGCCTTCTTCAAATCGCTCCTGTTCATGGGCGCGGGTTCCGTGATTCACGGCTGTCACGAGGAGCAGGATGTGCGCAAGATGGGCGGGCTGAAGTCCGATATGCCCTTCACCTTCCTGACTTATGCCATCGGCATGTTGGCCCTTTGCGGATTTCCTCTGCTATCCGGCTTCTGGAGCAAGGACGGCATTCTGGAGGCGGCGCACACCTGGAGCGTGGCTCGCACGCCCTATTACCTGCTAATCTTCGGCGCGGCGCTGACGGCCTTTTACATGATGCGGCAGGTGGCTTACGTCTTCTTCGGCCACTGGCGCGGGCACACGACGGCGCACGAAAGCCCCAAGGTCATGATTATTCCGCTGGGCATTCTGGCCTTCTTCGCCCTCACGCTGGGATTCGTCGGAACCCCTGCCTGGCCCTGGTTCCGCGCCTTCCTCGATGGCCGGGCGGCAAGCTTCGATTTCCACGTCTTATTGGAGCCGGGTCTGTTTACGCTGATGGCAGCATCGACGCTGGTGGTCTTCACCGGCCTCGGCCTGGCCTGGAAGCTCTACGGCGACCGCTCCCCCAAGCCCACCGAGCCGGACGTACTGGAAAAAGCAGCACCGCCGCTCTGGGCCTTGCTGCGCGACCGCTTCTATGTGGATGAGTTGTACGGGGTGACGGTGATTGCCTTCTATGGCTGGTGGGCGCGGGTGGCCGACTGGTTGGACCGCCGCGTCTGGGGCGGCGTGGTGACCGGGGTGGCTTGGAGCTTTGCCCTGTGGGCCCGGCTGAACCGCTTTCTGGACACCAATGTCGTCGATGGCATCTTCGACAAGGGCTGTGAGGAGTTTGGCGTGGGCGGAGGCTTGCTGGCCGCGATACAGACCGGCCGCGTGCAAACCTACCTGAGAATTTTGGCGCTGGCCGTCGTTGCGTTGGCCGCGATCCTGATCTGGAGCAGCCGGCCATGAACGGATGGACGAACGGATTTCCCGAACTGACACTGTTGACCGTGCTGCCCTTGATCGGCGCGGCGATTGCGCTCTTTGCCGGCAAGCGCGCGCGCGCGATGGCGCTGGTCACCACTCTCGCCTGCCTGGCGCTGACCCTGCTCATCTGGACCCAGCTTCCGGCTAACGGCTCGATGGGGCTGGTCGAGCGCGTGGCCTGGGCGCCCTCGCTGGGCATCGAGTATCATCTCGGCGTGGACGGGCTGGGCGCGCTGATGCTGATTCTTTCCGCGCTGGTTACGCTCATGTCGGTCGATGCGGCGCACCGCGTTCATCACCAGCCGGGCCTCTACTTCTCGCTCGTATTGGTTCTCGAAGCCGGCCTCTTCGGATCGTTCACCGCGCTCAATTTCTTCCACTGGTTCTTGGTCTGGGAGCTGAGCCTGATTCCCGCCTTCTTCCTCATCAAGCTGTGGGGCGGAACGCGCCGCGGACCGGCGGCGACCCAGTTCTTCATCTATACCATGGCTGGCTCGGTGGCTCTGCTGGTCGCCTTCCTGGCCATCTTTCTGTCGACGAAAACGATTGATTCTCCCGGCTCCATGGACTTCGGCACACTGACCCAGATGGCCGCCTCCGGCTCTCTGGCGCAGGCAGTCACCGCGCATCTGGGACCGGCGATGATGATCTGGCTGGCCATTGGCGTGCTCGCCGGTTTTGCGGTCAAGGTGCCGATGATCCCCTTCCACACCTGGCTGCCCGCGGCCTACGCCGAGGCGCCTTCGCCGGTGACCATGCTCTTGACCGGCGCCATGTCCAAGATGGGTGTCTACGGCCTGCTGCGCATTGCGCTGCCGATTTTCGGCCACCAGATCTCTGAAATGCGTACTCCGCTTCTGGTGCTGGCCGTGGCCACGGTAGTGATGGGCGCATGGGCCGCAGCGGCGCAAAAGGATCTGAAGCGCATCTTCGCCTACTCCTCGGTCAACCACCTGGGCTATTGCCTGCTGGCCATCTTTGCGCTGGCGGTCCCAGCCGCCGGAGCAGCCACGCTTACCAGCCAGGCCGCGGCGCTCAACGGCGTCATCCTGCAAATGTTCAACCACGGCCTCACCGCCGCGGCGCTCTTCTGGTTTGTTGCCATCCTGCAGCAGCGCACCGGCGGCCATCGCGGCATAGACGACTTCGGCGGACTGCGCAAACCCGCGCCTGTGCTGGCCGGCCTGATGGGCATCACACTCTTCTCGTCGCTGGGCCTGCCCGGGCTGAACGGCTTTCCCGGAGAGTTCCTCATCTTCCGCGGCGTCTTTCCGCTCTCCTGGGTTTCTGCCACGGTTTCTGTTCTCGGGCTGCTGGTGACAGCGGTGGTGATTCTGACCGTCATCCAAAAAGTCTTCTCCGGCCCGGTGCCTGCCCACTGTGCTAGTTTTCCTGACCTGCACCATGGCGAACGGCTGGCGCTGGCCCCGGTCATCGGCCTCATGCTGCTCGTGGGCCTCGTGCCGCAGATGATTTTGTCGAGCGTGAACCCAACGGTGCAATCCCTGCTGGCTCACTGGAGATTTTAGATGTTAGCTTGGTCGATCTATCTATCGTTTGCCGGAGCGCTGCTTCTGGCCCTCGTGCCCAAGGACAAGCCCGCCCTTGCGCGCTGGCTGGCTCTGGCCGTCGCCGTCGCCGGACTGGCCTTGTCCGTTGCCGGCTTCATCGCCGGCATGGGGCAGGGAAGAATGATCATCGTTGACCTGCTCTGGGTCCCCTCGATGGGCATTCACTACCTGCTCGCCGATGACGGCATCAGCCGCGTGTTGGTGCTGCTGACAGGCCTGGCCGCGGTCGCCGGCATTCTCTTCAGTTGGGACATCGAGCACCGCACCAACGAGTTCTTCGCCTTTTTCCTGGCCCTGATCGGCGGAGTCTACGGAGTCTTTCTCAGCTTCGATTTATTTCTGCTGTTTGTCTTTTACGAAATCGCCATCGTCCCCAAGTATTTCCTGATCGCCATCTGGGGTTCCACGCGCCGCGAGTACGCGGCCATGAAGCTGGCGCTCTACTCCTTCGTTGGCTCGGCCATGGTGCTGATCGGCCTGCTGGCGGCCTACGCCACTTCGGGCAGCCACTCCACCAGCCTGATCGATCTTGGCCACGCCAACTTCTCGGTCGGCTTCCAGATGTGGTGCTTCCCACTGGTCTTCATCGGCTTTGCCATTCTGGCCGGCATGTGGCCCTTCCACACCTGGGCGCCCACCGGCCATGTCGCAGCGCCCACCGCCGCCTCCATGCTGCTGGCCGGGGTGGTCATGAAGCTCGGCGCATACGGCTGCCTGCGCGCCGGCATCGGCCTCTTTCCCCACGGGCTCGACCCCTGGGGAGTCTCCTTCCTCGGCGTCGGCTCCTGGCGCGATGTCTTCGCCATCCTGGCCATCCTCGGCATCGTCTACGGCGCGCTGGTCGCGCTGGCGCAGACCGACTTCAAATTCGTCATTGGCTACTCCAGCGTCAGCCACATGGGCTTCGTTCTGCTCGGCCTGATGACTCTCAATCAGATCGGCATGACCGGCGCGGTGATGCAGATGTTCTCCCACGGCATTCTGGCCGGACTGCTCTTCGCCATCGTCGGCCGCATCGTCTACGCCCGCACACACACCCGGCAGCTCGCCGATCTGGAGCAATTGCATCTCTCCAAACGTCTGCCCTTCGCCGCCTGGGCCTTCGTGATCGCCGGCATGGCCTCCATGGGCTTGCCTGGTTTCTCCGGCTTCGTCGCCGAGCTGCAGGTGCTGGTCGGCGCATGGATGGTCAAGCCCTGGTGGGTGGCCGCGGCGGGCGTGGGCATTGTCGTCGGCGTGGCCTATACCTGGAGAGCGATGCAGAAGGCCTTCTTCAGCGACGCGCCGTCCACTCCGCACCAACTGGAGCAGGATCAGGAGCACCCGCTGGCCGCCATCACCTGGCCGGAAGTCACTGGCGTGGCGCTCTGGGGGGGCGCAAGTTTGTGGGTCGGCCGCTCCCCGAGAAGTCGGCTGGCCACGATTGAGCCGGCCGTGCAGGCTCTGCTTGCCGGCGGGGGACAATGAACTTCTCTGAACTCTTCCGCGTCACATTGCCGGAAACCATGCTGGAACTGGCGGCGCTCCTGGTGCTGGTGGTCGATCTGGGCCTGCTCCAAAAAACCTCTGCCAAGCTGCGCGCAACCGTTGCGGCCCTCGTCGGCGCGGCCGGCTGCTGCGCCGCGCTGTGGGCCGTCAGCATCCAGGCCGGCTCCGGACTGCATGTTGGCCAGAACCTGGTCCTGGCCAACGGAGGTTCCGCCGCCATCGCGCAGATCGGCATCCTGGTCCTGACCGCGCTTACGCTGCTGCTGTTGATCGATTCCGTCTTCACGCGCCACGCGGGCGAATACGTGGCCGTGGTGTTGATGACCGCTTCCGGCGGCTTGATCATCTCCGCCGCACAGGACCTGCTGGTCATCTTCGTCGGCCTGGAACTACTCTCGCTGGGCCTCTATATCCTGACGGCCTTCGCCAAATCCTCCGCCAAAAGCGCCGAGGCGGCCGTCAAGTATTACCTCTTCGGCGGCATGTCGGCCGCCTTTCTGCTCTTCGGCTTCAGCTATTTTTACGGCCTCAGCGGCAGCACCAACCTGCTGGAAATTCAGCGCGCCATTGCAACCTCCGGACCCAGCCCATTGCTCTTTATCGCCTGGATTCTGGTCGTCGCCGGCCTAGGCTTCAAAGTTGCGGCCTTCCCGTTCCACCTGTGGGCGCCGGACACCTACGAAGGCGCGCCCGCGCCAGCCGCTGCATTCATCGCCTCGGTTTCCAAAGTGGCAAGTTTCGCGCTGCTGCTTACGTTGAGCGTGAACTTGCTGATGCCGGGTGGACTGATCGAAAGCGATAAGGCTTCCGCCGAAGAGTTCCTGCGGAACTCCTATCACGCCTGGCACTCGCTCGCTCTGATTCTTCTGGTGGTGGCCGCGGCTTCCATGATCGCCGGCAATCTGGCCGCGCTGGTCCAGGTCAGCGTGCGCCGTTTGCTCGCTTACTCGGCCATCGCCCACGCGGGCTACATTTTGCTGGGCATTGGCACGCAACAGGCATTCACCGGGCAGGGAAGCCCGTTCGCCTTCTACCTCACCACAACCGGCCCCGCCCTGCGCAGCGCCGAAGCCGTCCTCTACTACGTGCTCACTTACGGCCTCACCACCATCGGCGCATTCGGCGTCGTCTCCATCGTCGAGCACGCCACGGGCAGCGACCGGATCGACTCCTTCCTCGGCCTGCACAAGCGTAATCCGCTGCTGGCCGCCGTGCTGCTGATTTTGTTTCTCTCGCTTGCCGGCATTCCCCCGCTGATCGGCTTCTGGGCCAAGTTCAATCTCTTTGCCGCGGTCCTCGGCGTCTCCGCCGGCACCATTCCCTTCGCGCTGGTGGCGCTGGCCGTGGCCATGAGCGCCGTCTCGCTCTACTACTATCTGCAAGTCCTCAAGCGCGCCTACGTGATGCCCGCCATCGACGAGACACCCATCAAGGGCTCTCCAGTCACCATGGCCGTGCTGGTGGCGATTGCCGCAACCGTCCTCCTGCTGGGCTGCTTCCCGGCGCTCTTGCAAAACTGGATTGCCAGCTTCTATCCGGCTTTCTAGGGCTTGTTCACACTACTGGGGTGGGGATGTAATCGTACCGATGTCTGGGTGCCCCAGGTCCCGCTTTTGGGACCTGGGAAACGGCGGATATTCTCTCTAACTTCGACTTTCCAACACAAAAGAAATCCTACCTGCACGCAGCCTCTTCCGGCGCAAGCAACTGGTAGCTGACAAACGCCACCTTGGTGCTGTCCGGCGACCAGGAAGGAACATTGATGGTTCCCTGTCCGCCAAAGAGCCGGGCAAGCACCGAAATCTTCCGATCAGTGAGCGCCATCAGGCGAATCTGCACGTCTTTATTGGGCGGATGGCCGGTAACATCCTTCTCGTAAGAGAGAAAAGCCATCCACTTTCCATCCGGCGAAATGTGTGGAAACCAGTTGTTGTATTCGTCAAAGGTGATCTGCTCCTGATCGCTCCCATCCGCGAGCATGCGCCAGATCTGCATGCGCCCGGTGCGTTCGGAGTTGAAGTAGATGTACTTGCCGTCGGGCGAATATTCGGGGCCGTCGTCCAGTCCCTTGGCGGAGGTCAGGCGGGTCTCCGGCCCGCCGGCCGCGGGAATCGTGTAAATGTCGAAGCTGCCGTCGCGCCCTCCGGTAAAGGCCAGCGTCTTGCCGTCCGGCGACCAGCCGTGCCAGTACGATGGCGAATTTCCGGTCACCCGCCGCGGCGTACCTCCGCCGATGGGCACAATGTAGATGCTGGACAGATGATCAGCCTGCGATTCATCGCTGATGGCCAGCCACTTCTGATCCGGGGAAAGCCCGTGGTCGTTGTTGCAGCGGATAGCCGTGCCGGTATCGATGGTCTGCGGCGTGCCGCCCTCGACCGGCAGGCGCAGAATGCGGCCATTGCTGTTGAAGAAAAGGTAAGCGCCGTCCGCCGTCCAGTTGGGGGCCTCAAGGTGGCTGGGCGCGGTGTACACCACGCGGCGATCCGCCAAGGCGATGTCCACCGTCTCCAGCGTGCTGTGCAGCACGGGCGAAGCCGTGAGCGGCGCGGGCAAGGTCTGCGCAGCCAAAGAGCTTGCGGACGAAAGTAGTGACATGGCGAAACTCCCCCATTTGCGCATGATGGAACAAGCCTGCGCCCAAGCTGAAGGATCGTCCCAAGCTGAAGGATCGTCGCCGCAACGGGGCCAGAGTAGTGACGCTCCACCGCGAACCCCGCGGAGTCAACGACACCTTGCCTCAACCATTCTAAACAGACAAAGTGCCGCGCCCAGGCGGGCCGCCGCAATCATCCCGCTGCGGAGATTGTTTACCAGGCGAGCAGTTCGTCGCCGGAGGTGGGCGAAAGGAAGGCGACCGGCGGTGCGCAGGGCTGCGGAAAGTCGCCCGCGCACTGGATGGACTCCGCGCCGGTCTCCTTGGCCAGTTGCAGCGCCTGTTCGGCGTCGCGCAGCACCACTACCGGAGAGCGGCCCAGGCTGCTGGCTACGCCGAAGCAGGCGGAGAGGCGAATCGAGTCGCCGTTGATGCGGTAGGGTGCGGAGAACACATCCATGCGCAGTCGCTCGGCCATCATCACGGCGTTCACGCTGCTGCATCCGGGCAGGGCGACCAGAAACTCGTCCTTCCCGGCTCGGCCCAGCAGATCATAGCTGCGCAAAAGCCGAGTGGTGCGGGCCACCACCTGGCAGAGCAGATCGTCGCAGGCCTCCGAGCCCAGCCGCACGTTCCAGTGGCCGAAATCGTCAATGTCGAAGAGGATCATGCACAGCGAGTTCTTCATGCGCTGTACGCGGTCGGTCTCGCGAAAGAGCATGGAGAGCATGGTCTCGCGGTTGTAAATGCCGGTCAGCCGGTCGGTCTGGGCGTTCAGCGCCGAGGCTTCGCGCAGCAGTTCCAACTCGCGCAGGCGGCGGTGCTCGCGCAGTACCGCTTCCACACGCAGGCGCAAGAAGGCAGGCTCGGTGGAGCGTGGCGCAAGATCGTCAATGATCCCCTCGGCCAGCCGGTCAACCCACTCCTGGGTCACGGAATCGGAAACCAGCATGATCGGAAAGCGCCTTCCCGTAGCCTCGGCGCGCGCGGCGGCCAGCAACCGCCCCATCTCCATGCCCGGCAGATTCACGTCGATCAGGGCCAGAGTGGGTGCATGGGGGCCGGTGAGCGCAGGCAAAGCCGCCTCGGCAGAAAGGACTACTTCTACACTGGCTCCGCCGGCGGCAAGTACGGGCTCAACAGCAGAAAGTAACGCCGGCTCGGCGGAAGCAAGCAGAAACGTGGGAGTGGAATGGGCGAGCATCCTGTACAACCTCAATAGAGGATGCATCGGCACGCATTAAAAACTATTTAGAGAGTGTGCAAAATTTATTGTGTGTATTCAATGACTTTAGGCTGAAAATAGGGTGCCCAAGGTAATTTTCATCTGTTCTCCCTGCCGGAAGTCGCACTCGCTTCTCCCAGCAGGGCTGCAGATTTACCAGATCAATCGATGAATTCAACCTGCGGCGCAATCGGGATGATGCCGCGCTCGTGGCCCATCTCCAGCAGTTTGCAAATGGCCGCGCGGCCGTCCGCGCCGTAGTCCAGGGTGCGCTCGTTCACGTACATGCTCACAAAGCGGCTGGCCAGGCGGGTATCCAGATCGCGGGCAAACTGCATGGCGTATTCCAGGGCCTGCTCGCGGTGGTCCAGTCCATGCTGGATGCTGTCGCGGACCGCCTTGGTGACGATCTTGAGCGACTCCGCGCCCAGCGAGCGGCGCACGGCGTTGCCGCCCAGCGGCAGCACCAGTCCGGTGGTCTCGCGCCACCAGACGCCCAGGTCCAGAATCTTCTTCAGCCCGCCGGATGCGTAGGTGAGCTGGCCCTCATGAATGATCAGCCCGGCTTCGTACTTTCCGGCCTGAATCGCCGGAATGATCTGATCGAAGGGCACGGTCTCGGTTTGCAATTCGGGATTGAAGATCTTCAGGGCCAGGTAAGCCGTGGTCAGCGTGCCCGGTACGGCGATCTTGATGCGGCCCAGGTCTTCAATCCCCAGCGGCTTGCTGGAGACGATCATGGGGCCGTAGCCCTCGCCCACGCTGCCGCCGCAGCCCATCAGCGTGTAGTTGTGCTGCAGGTAGGGGTAGGCGTGGAAGCTGATGGCGGTCACGTCGAAGAAGGCCTCGTCCAGGGCGCGGCGATTGAGGGTCTCGATGTCGCACAGCGTGTGGGAGAAGCGATAGCCGGGAACGCGGACCTTGTTGGTGGCCAGCCCATAGAACATGAAGGCGTCATCGGAGTCGGGACTATGGGCGATGGAGATGTCGATCATCTCGGCCGGATTGGCGACGGGGGGATTCAAATTACTCACGGGCAACAAGTGTCCTTTCGACAAAAAACTGCAATTGCGAAAACGGTGATGAACGGTTAAAGGCGGTCAACAGCCTGGGATGAATGTCTGGGTTTGAAAGGGCGCGAGTTCAGTCGTGCCGCAAACGCCTGATAAAAAACAACGGGCTTTAGCCCCTGAGGGATGATTTTCATCATTTCGGACTTTCACTACAGGCACCTAAGAAGCGGAGCGGCGAAGGCGCTGGAAGCCAACGGCGAAGGCCGCGGCGGCAGCAACTTTGAGCGCGTCTCCGAGCAGAAAGGGCATCACGCCCAGAGTCACGGCCGAGCTTGTCGAGAGGTGGGTGAGAACCGCCAGCCAAAGGGCGCCGCTGGCCAAAATGACCAGGTCGCCGGCGGCCGCGCTTGCCAGAGCGCCAAGAAAACCGCGTCCGCTGCGCCGCCACAGGAAGGAAACCAGCGCCGCAACCAGCGGATAAGCGAACAGATAGCCGCCCGTGGGACCCAGCAGATGAGCCAGACCGTTCAGCGGGCTGGGAACAAAGACGGGCAAGCCCAGAGCGCCTTCTGCCAGGTAAGCTGCAAGCGAGGCCGCGGCCATCCGCGGGCTGAGCGCCAGGCCCACCAGCAGCACGGCCAGGGGGCCCATGGTCAGCGGCACGGGCGTGAAATAGAGCGGCAGGGCCACATGGGCGCAGACGGCCACCAGAGCGCTGGCAGAGAGCACAATGGCGCTGCGCCGCAACCAGACCGGGGTTGCCGGAAGCGCGGCAGCGTTAATGGGGGAAAGCTGGGGGTAAAGTTCCTGGTTCATGGCATGTCCTCAGGGCCGGTTCAAAGCCCTAAATCTCTGTTTCTACGTCAGTTTCCTCAGCCAATTCGGGGTTCGGCGGGAGAGCTGCGTCAAGGTCTACTCCTGCGCCTGCCGCGTGCCCGGATCGTGTTCGTCGGTGCTGCATCCAGATGTGGCGCGCCATCCCAGCCCCTGCCATCAGCAGCGCCGCCAACGAAACGAGAAAGCCTATCAGTAACCAGCGCATGGGAAGCAAACTAGCTCAGAATAACAGACCTGCCGGGCAGAGCCGCGGAATAAGAGCTGCGCGCAGGATTTCTCTCCGGCCATCTCCCTTTTCCCGGCCCCGCAACCCATGATCCCCGCCCTTCGAGCGGCTCATTTCCCTTTCGCGTCCATACGTTGTAGGATTTTCACGACGGCGCCGGAGCCTTCCGGCCGCTCCACGAGGCAATGGAAACCCATGAGTCGCAATAACTCGAACTGTCGCGCCCGCCGCTCCCATCAGCCGAACGGCTTTACATTGATGGAGTTGCTGATCGTTATCGCCATCATCCTTATCCTGATGCTCATGGCCATCCCCACCATCGGCGGCATCAAGAAGCACGCCAACGAGACCTCTGCAATCAACTCCGTCCAGGTCATCGAAAAGGAGCAGATACAGTACGAGTCCACGTATCCCTCCAACGGCTACTCCTGCACGCTGGCGGCGCTGGGCGGCGATCCCAAAACCGGTCCGCCCTCGGCCACCTCCGCGCAGTTGCTGCAGCCGGATTTGTCCTCCGGCGTCAAATCCGGCTATATCTTCGCCATCACCAACTGCACCAAGGTGAATTTGAACGGCTCCGACCGCATCACCGGTTACCAGATCACGGCGGTTCCCATGGCTATCGGCAAAACCGGCAACCGCGGCTTCTGCAGTGACGGCGATTCCATCACCTTCGATCCCGCCGGTGGCACCAACTGTACCCAGACGCTGCAATGAGCCGGCGGAAGCGGCATAAAATCGGTGCGGCGATTCTGGTCGCCGCGCTGTTCTCCCTCTGCCTCGGCGCTCAAGCGCCTTCGCCGTCCGTGAAGGACCTGGCGCAGCAGACGCAAAACCTGGCTCAGCGTGTGGATCGCCACTACAACCAGTTGCGCTCGCTCAAAGCCGGCTTCACCGAGAGCTATCAAGGGCTTGGCTTGAGTCGCACCGAGAGCGGAACGCTGCTGCTGCTGAAACCCGGCCGCATGAAGTGGGAGTACAGCACACCGGCTGGCAAGCTCTTCCTGCTCGATGGCAAGTACGCCTGGTTCTACGGGCGCGGCGACTCGCAAGTCCAGCGCATTCCCGCCAAGGAACTGGACGACCTGCGCTCACCGCTGCGGTTTCTTCTTGGTCACACCGAACTGGAAAGGGAACTGAGCCACCTGACAATGGCCCCGGCCGCGGGCGGCGAGTTCACCCTCACTGGCCAGCCCAAAGGCCAGCAGGCGCGCATCCGCCGGCTCACGCTCACTGTGACCGCCCAGGGCGCCATCACCGGCCTTGAAATTGAAGAAACCGACGGCGCGCTGACCCGCTTCACCTTCACCAGCCAGCAGACCAACCTGCCCATCCCCGCCGCGACCTTCCGCTTCACGCAGCCCGCCGGCGTGCCGGTAGTCACCGCGCTGCCGCCCGTATAAAGTGCATCCTCAGCGCCCGGATCGGAGAGCGCAAACCACTGCTGCAGGAAGTAGACGCGCAACATGATCGACAACCCTACAGGATGG
>VFSW01002951.1_pt1 | contig 25580 bp, 23 predicted proteins | sample 5358111 | NCBI WGS metagenome assembly VFSW01 (sample SAMN11554181, study PRJNA540505) | mine drainage metagenome | isolation source: sediment from site ElyBrook_90M | place: USA: Ely Copper Mine, Vershire, VT | collected 2017
GGCCGAGCGGGCCAATCCGCAAGCCGATATGCTGGGGACGCTGCCGCCCTTCATGCAGCAAGCCGCTGCTAAAGGGGTGCTCGCACCGAGGCGCCCGGCCGCATTGACGGCGATCCCAGCGGCGACCCGCAGCGCGCATGATCTTTGGTTCCCGCTGGTCAATAATTATGCGTGCTGGATTTATAACACCAAACGATTGACGGCACCGCCGACGCATTATGCGGATCTGCTATCAGCAAAATTCAAAAATCGGCTGCAATATTCCACGCCGGGCCAAGCCGGTGATGGCACGGCGGTCATGTTGGAGGCCATCCATGTTATGGGCGGTGCCGATCAGGGTTTTGGCTATTTGCACAAGCTCCAAACTAATAATCTTGGCCCCTCCTCCTCGACCGGCCGCCTCGCCGGGCTTGTGGATAAGAGCGAGATTTTGGTCGCGAATGGCGATGTTCAGATGAATTTTGCCCAAATGCGTCAATATCCGAATATCGGCATCTTTTTCCCCGCCGGAGCGAATGGTCGGCGCATCAGCATGCCGCTCCCCTACGATGTGGCGCTGGTCAAGAATGCGCCGCATGGGGGCAATGGTGCGAAGTTGATCGATTTCATGCTCAGCCGTGAAGCACAAGATTCGGTTTATGACATTGCTCGAGGTTTTCCGGTGCGCAGCGATGTGCCCGCCACCGGCAAGACCGCGACGGCCCTGAAAGAGATTATGCAAGGGGTCGATATTTGGGTGCCGCATTGGGCCAAGGTGCTGGCCAGCCTCGATGCGAATATTGCGCGCTGGCATCAAGTGACGGCCAGCTAACGCCGCGTGACCGACGCCTCACCTGTCGCGCTAACCCGCACGGCATCCGGCGCTGAGTTGATCGGCGGCGCGGGCGGCGCGGCTCCCGTGGCGGTCACGCCCCGGATTGCGCTTGAGGGGGTCTCGGTTCGGTATCACGGTGCCCTCGCGCTCGACTCGATCAATCTGGCGGTCGCGCCGGGTGAGGTGGTGGTACTGCTCGGCCCGTCAGGGTCGGGTAAGTCCACCATTTTGCGGGCCATTGCTGGTTTTGTGACGCCAAGCCAGGGGCGCATCTCGCTTGCTGGCCGCGACGTGACGGACCTGCCCCCTCATGCGCGGGGTGTTGGAATGGTGGTGCAAAATTATGCGCTGTTTCCGCATTTGCGCGTGGCGGAGAATGTGGGTTTTGGCTTGCGCGCCCGTCGCCGGCCTGCAGCTGACATCACTGAGCGGGTTGCTGCTTGTTTGGATATGGTGGGGATGGGCCGCTTTGCTGATCGCTTGCCGCGCGAACTTTCTGGTGGCCAGCAGCAACGCGTGGCCATTGCCCGCGCCCTCGCGATTGATCCGCCGGTGCTGCTGCTCGATGAACCGCTCTCGGCACTCGATGCGCCCTTGCGCGCTGGCTTGCTCGAGGAAATCCGTGCGCTGCTTGCGGGCTTACCCGACCTCGAGATTGTTTATTTAAGCCATGCCCAGAATGAGCGTATGGGGCTGGGCGACCGGATCCTGTTGATCCGCGATGGGCGCATCGCCGCCGAAGGCACGCCGCGGGCACTGCATGATACGCCACCGCATCGTTACGCTGCCGAATTTTTCGGCCAAGCCAATCTGTTACCGGTGCAACTCGACGCGTGCGATGCCGAGCTAGCCATTGTCACACTGGAAGGCCAGCGCCTCACGGTGCGTGCCCCTGCTTGGCACGCTAGCGATGATCGGGGGGATGATCGGGGCGATGATCGGGCGCTAGGCGCGCGACCGCTGCTTTGCCTGCGTCCCCATGCGATCACCCTCAATGCGACGGGTCTCAACCGGATCGAGGCGCGGATTCTGGCGACGCACTGGATGGGGGCGGTCAATCGCATCGAGGCGGCGATTGGCCCGCATCGGCTGCGCATTGACGTGCCGGGCAGCACCACGCCGCCTGCGCCGGGCAGCGTGGTGACGATTGGTTTTGATCCTGATCAGGCCTGTCTGGTTGCAGACCTATGAACCGTTTGATGATCACGCCGATCGTGCGTGGCGCGCCGCGATCAGCCATACTCAACCGAGCGCTGCGACTGGCGTTGCCGGTGTGCGTGCTCAGTGTCTTGCTGCTTTATCCGCTCGCCCATATGGCCGCCGCGGCGTTCAAGGGTGCGGCGGGAGAGTTCAGCCTTGGCCCAGCCACGCGCATGTTGGGCAGTCCGCTTTTTTTGCGCGCCTTGCTGCATACGTTCGAAATTGCGGCGACCGCCACGATATTATGCCTGCTGCTCGGTTTGGCGCTCGCGGTGCTGCTCAATTTAGCGCCGTTTCGTGGCGTGCAGGTGTTGGGCCGCGTGGTTGATACATATCTGGCGTTCCCGTCTTTTCTGATCGCCCTGTCGCTCACATTTCTCTATGGCAATGCCGGTTTGGTAACCGCACTATTCGCTCGGTTGTTCGGCGCCGATCCTCATGCCGCGAGTTTTTTATATGGGTTTTGGGGCGTGGTGTTAGCAGAAGTTACTTTTTACACGCCGTTCGTGTTGCGCCCGCTGCTGGCGGGGTTTCAATCGCTCGACCCGGCCCAGATCGAGATGGCGAGCAGCTTGGGCGAAAAGCCATGGGGCGTGCTGCGCCGCATTGTGCTGCCCGCTTTGCTGCCCGCTTTGCTGGCTGGCGGTAGCCTATGCCTTCTGCTCACGATCAATGAATTTGGCATTATGCTGGTGATGGGCGCCAAGAACGTTATTACGCTGCCGGTTTTGATCTATAGCGAGGCGGTTCAGCAATTTGACTATTCAGGGGCCAGCGTGATCGCGCTCGGCAATGCGATGCTTTCATTCGGCTTGTTTGCCTTGTATCGGACCAGCTTGACGCACCTGAGTGCGGGGCTTGCCCGATGAGCATGCTGGTTTATCGACCCTGCACACGCCAAGTGGCACGCCTTGCGGCGCTTGGCTTGTTCGGCCTCATCTTTGGCCTTCCGCTTGCTATTCTTTTACTCGCGGCGGTGACGGGCCAGTGGAACGGGGTGCTGCCGACAATTCTCACCCTGCGCCATGTGCGCGCGCTCCTTGGCGGGGACCAAGGCGCGTCACTCTGGCATAGCATAGCGACCGGGCTCGCCGCCTCATTGATCGCCGTGCTGCTCGGCGGCGGCGGGGCGCTGGCCGCCCGCGACCTGCCTGCCGGGTTCCGCCGGGGGCTTGATGCGCTGTATTTTCTGCCAATCGCTCTGCCTTCGGCCTCGATCGGGCTCGCGCTGTTGATAACATTCAGCCAACCACCGATCCTGTTGAACGGCACGGTAGCGCTCGTGGTGATGGCGCATGTCGTGCTGATTACCGCTTATGCCTATGCCAATACCCGGGCGGGGATCGAGACACTTCCGGCCGAGTTAGAAGACGTGGCGGGTTCGCTCGGCGCCTCACAGTGGCTGGTTTTGCGCAGCATTACCTTGCCGCTCCTGGCGCCGTATTTGCTAGCAGCCTTTGCGCTCGGCTTTGCGCTATCGATGGGCGAGTTGGGGGCGACCATCATGCTCTACCCGCCGCAATGGGTTACCGCGCCGGTGCAGGTGTTCGCCTTGACCGATCGCGGTGATATTTACGCCGGTGCCGCGCTCGGCGTGGCACTACTCGCCTGCACCTTTCTGGTGCTGCTGCTTCTCAATCGCCAAAAGCCGAGGATTTTGCGCCCATGAATCGCACCACAGCGCGTGACCGGATCACCTGCGTTATCCTCGATTGGGCGGGCACGATTGTCGATTTTGGCTGCCGTGCGCCGGTTTCTGCGTTCATCACCACGCTGAGCGAGGCGGGCATTATGATCGGTGAAGCCGCCGCGCGCGGGCCGATGGGGCTTGAGAAGCGGGCGCATCTGCGCGAACTGCTGGCCTTGCCGGATATTGCCGCGCAATGGACCCGCCGTCACGGCACGCCGCCCGATGACGCGGCCCTTGATCGCTTGTTTGAGCGATTCCGCGTGGTGCAACGCGATGGGCTTGCCGACCATGCCGATCTGATCCCCGGCCTACTGCCCGCGATTGCGGCGTTGCGCGCTGGCGGCATTCGGATTGGCAGCAATTCCGGTTATGATCGCTCGATGATCGATATCGTTGCGAGCGCTGCCGCCAAGGCTGGGTTCATTCCGGATGCGATTACCGCGAGCGATGAGGTTGCCCGCAGCCGTCCGTTTCCGGATATCGCTTGGCATGTGGCCACTACGCTTGGCGCGGCGGCGGCGCGCTTTTGCGTCAAGGTGGATGACACGCCGGTGGGCATCGCCGAAGGGGTTAATGCGGGCATGTGGAGCATCGGTATTACCGATAGTGGCAATGAGATTGGCCTTGCACGCGACGCCTGGGAAGCCCTCGCGCCCGATGAGGCGGCTTCGCGCCGTCACAAAGCTGATGCGGCATTAAGTGCGGCGGGGGCGCATTTGGTGATCAATACAATCGCCGATCTGCCCGCCGCGATCCAGATTTTGGACGCCCAGCTCGCAACCGGGGCACGACCGTAACCGGCGTTTGACCCCGCCTCATTCGTCACATTTTGTGATCATTCACGATTTTCATGGTCGTACAAAATCGATAGAAAATTTTGATCTGATTAAATTTGAATTGGACCAATAGTGGTTTTCATAAATTAATCATAACCCTGTCATCATAGTGACCCGGTCAGTCGTCTAGACATCTCGTAGTCTCAATTTTTTGGAGGGCACGGAGATGGCGACAGGTAGTTTTGCCGTAATGGATGAGCAGAAGCTCAAACGCTTTCACTGGCGCGCTTTGATCACCACGGGTCTTGGCGTGTTTTGTGACGGGTTTGACTTGTCATCGATTGGAATTGTTTTGCCGTTGGTTTTGGCGTCCTTTGGGATTGCGAAAATCGGCGGTATCGAGGCGGGCTTGTTGGCGGGTTCGGCCCTGGTTGGCGCGGCTTTGGGTGCTTTGATTTTTGGCGTGCTTGGCCAGCGCGGGCGCAAACGCTTCTATGGTTTGGATGTGCTGTTGATGGGCGTTATGGCGATTGCCCAAGCTTTTGCGCCCAATCTCGAATGGTTGATTGCCATTCGCTTTGTGCTCGGCATTGGCATCGGTGCTGATTATGTGCTGTCGCCCACCATCATGGCTGAGCATGCGAACCGTGCGGATCGGGGAAAAATCATCGGTCTTGGGTTTGGCTTGATGTGGCCGTTGGGCGCGCTTGGCGCGGCGTTGCTGAATTTTGCCTTGGCCGGGCTTGGCGTTTCGGCCGATCTACAATGGCGCCTGGTGTTAGCGGCGGGTGCGATCCCGGCATTTGCGGTGCTTTATCTGCGGCGGACCATGCCGGAAACGGCGCGGTTCCTGGCCCGGCTCGCGGACGAGCCTGGTGAAGCGGTTAAGGTAATTCACACGATCAGTGGTCAAAATGTGGCTCATCCGGCAGCGGATGCGCGCCCGTTTGGCGCCGTTTTTGCGGCCCATGCGCGGATGATTTTCTCAGCGGCGCTGTTGTGGCTGTTATTTGATATCGTTGTGTATTCGGGCATTTTATTTGGCCCGTCGCTGATTGCGAAAAGCCTGGGTCTTGGCCCTGTTGAATTTAGCTTGCTGATGTCGATCATATTCAGCCTGCCGAGCGCCTTTGCTTTCGCTAATTTCGGACTTGACCGATTTGGCCGCAAGCCAATCCAAGTTTGGGGCTTTGTCGGCGCAGCGGCGATGCTGCTGTTGTTCGCGGTGCTGAAGCAAAATTTGGCGGCGCTGCCTTTGCTCGGCCTGTTCGTGTTTGGGCTCTACACGGTGGCGATTAACGGCCCGTCAATCGTCAGCGGCGCGGGCATTCTGGGCGTTGAACTCAGCCCAACGCGCATCCGCACGGTGGGTCAAAGCATCACGGTGGTTGGCGGGCGGATCGGAGCCTCGATCAGCGCGTTCCTGTTTCCACTGCTATTTACCTCAATCGGCGAGGTTGGCGTGATTGCGCTACTGGCTGGCGTGGCGCTGCTGGGGGCGGGGGCAACGTATCTGCTGGTGCCGGAGACGGCTGGCAAATCGCTCGAAGCGTTGAATGATGACGATCTGGCCGATACTGTTGCGGTGGCGGGTCAGTGAGCGTTGAGTCCTCTGGGGGCGGCCCGTCGGTCGCCCCCGCTGCTTTCATTGATCCAGGCAGTCGCGGTGGCCAGTTGAGGCGCGATGCGCATGTCGATCCGAGCGCAACGCTGCATGAGGTGAGCCTTGGTGCCTTTTGCGAAATTGGCCCGCGCTGTCGGGTTTCGGACTGCCGATTTGGCGACTATACCTATGTCGGCAACGATTCAGAAATTATATATGCGACGATTGGCAAATTTTGCTCGATCGCCGCGATGACGCGGATTAATCCCGGCAATCATCCGCTTGAGCGAGCGGCGCTGCATCATTTCACCTATCGGGCCAGTAAATATGGCTTCGGGGACGATGAACCCGCCTTTTTTGAATGGCGCCGCAGCCACGCGGTCACGCTCGGGCACGATGTGTGGGTGGGGCATGGCGCAATTATTCTGCCCGGCGTGCAGATTGGAACCGGTGCTGTGATCGGCGCTGGCGCGGTGGTGACGCATGATGTGGATGAGTTTGCAATCGTGATCGGCGTGCCGGCGCGGGTTTTGCGCTATCGGTTCGATTCGCCCACGCGCGCTGCGTTGCTGCGGATTGCTTGGTGGAATTGGAGCGCAGTCGCGTTGCGGGCGGCCCTGGACGATTTTCGCGCCCTACCGATTGAGGCATTTTGCGCGAAATATGATCCTGAACTGCATCCAGGCACACTTGACCTCGGCGTTTAGTGGTATAGACATCTAGATATGTTACTTGACCCCGCTATCGATTTGCGCGCACGACCGACTTGGCTCGGTATCTTGGCGCGTGCTGATGCGGATCGGATCGCCCATTGTCTCACTGACGCGCCCGCCTTGCCGGATTTCACCCGCTTGCGCGGGCCGGAAACCGGAATGGCGATGATCCGTGCCCGGATGGGCGGCAGCGGCGCGGCGTTCAATGTCGGCGAAATAACGATCGCGCGCTGCACGATCCGCGATGTGACCGGGCGGATTGGTCATGGTTATGCAACCGGGCGCGACCTTGTGCATGCGGAATTGGTGGCCCGGATCGACGCTGCCTTGCAGAACCCTGTGCTGCAGGACCGGCTGATTGACGCGGTGGTCGCTCCGCTGGCCGCTGAGATCGCGGCTCGCCGTGCGGCGATTGAGGCACAGGCACAAGCCACCGAAGTCAAGTTTTTCACCTTGGCGTCGATGCGCTCATGAGCGACGAATTAAGCCCCGGCTTTAACGATATTCATGCGTCCCAGCGTTGCTTTCGGGCGATTCTGGACGCGATGAGCCACCCGGGACGGACCCGCACGCTCGACGAGGCGCTTGACCCGCCGCCATCGCTATCGGTCGCCGCCGCATGCTGCTTGCTCGCATTAACCGATGCCACGGTTTTGGTTGCACTGCCCGATGATGCTGCCAATTTGCAGGTGTTTCACACCGGGGCCGGCCTCGCGCCGCCCTCTCGCGCTGATTTTATCGTCGCCCGCGCGCCCATTGCAATAACAGATTTTTCCGGCGGCACGGATGAAGAGCCTGAGCGCGGGGCGACATTGCTGCTCGACGTTCCAGCGCTCGACACGGGTATCCGGGTTCGCTTGAGCGGGCCGGGCATTGCCGGATCGATAACGATCTCGCTTCCGCTAACGACTGATTTCATTCGGCAATGGCGCGATCAGCATGATCGTGCCCCATGCGGCATTGATGTTATTCTCTGTGCGGGTCGCTCGCTGCTGGCCATGCCGCGCAGCGTCATGATGGAGGCGATCTAACATGGCTTATGTCGCGGTCAAGGGGGGCGAGGCCGCGATTGCGGCGGCTCATGCGTGGTTAGCGCGGGTACGGCGCGGTGACACCCGTTTATCGGCCATCGCCGCCGCGCAAATTGTAGCACAACTCGGCCGCGCGGTTGACCGGGTGATGGCCGAAGGGGCGCTGTATGATCCGCAACTCGCGGCGATGGCGATCTTGCAGGCGCAAGGCGATCTGATTGAGGCGGCCTTTCTGGTGCGCGCTTATCGCACCACGTTGCCGCGCCTGATCGATAGCGACCCTGTCGATACCGCCGCCATGCGAACGCAGCGGCGGATTTCGGCAATTTTCAAGGATTTGCCCGGCGGGCAGCGGCTTGGCCCGACGACGGACTATACCCATCGTTTGCTGGAGTTTGACATATCGGCGGTCGCCGCCATCAAGCCCGATGCCCCCAAGGCTGACCCTGATCCTGCCATCGCCGCCACCCTGCCACGCGCGACCGATTTACTCGGCGTTGAATCACTGATTGAGGGCGAGGTGCCCTCTTTGAACGAGCCTATCGATTTGACCATGAGCCCGCTCGCGTTTCCCGCCAGCCGCGATGAGCGTTTGCAAGCTTTGGCGAGAGGCGATGAAGGGTTCTTGTTAGCTCTCGGCTATTCAACCCAACGCGGCTATGGCCATACCCATCCTTTCGTTGGCGAATTGCGCATGGGTGCTGTCGGGCTGACAATCACACCGCCGGAGCTTGGTTTTGCCATCGATATCGGTGAAATTATTCTCACGGAATGTCAGATGGTCAATCAGTTCGCCGGCTCGAAGACAACACCACCGCAATTTACCCGTGGCTATGGCCTGAGTTTTGGCCATGCCGACCGGCGCGCGATGTCGATGGCGCTGGTCGATCGTGCGATGCGCGCCGAAGAATTAGGCGAAGATGTCAGTGCGCCAGCCCAAAATGTAGAGTTCGTGCTGTCGCATTGCGACAATATCGAGGCAACCGGCTTCGTTGAACATTTGAAACTGCCGCACCATGTCGATTTTCAAAGCGAACTGGAAACGATCCGGGCGATGCGCCGCGAGGCCCAAGCCACAAAGGGCGCCGCACCAGACGAGGCTGACAATGCAGGGCTATAATTTCGCGTATCTCGATGAGACGACGAAACGGATGATCCGTCGGGCGATTTTGAAGGCGGTGGCGATCCCGGGCCATCAGGTGCCCTTTGCCAGCCGCGAGATGCCGCTGCCTTATGGCTGGGGCACCGGGGGTATTCAGCTCACCGCGTCGTTGATCGGTGCGGATGATGTTTTGAAAGTCATTGATCAAGGCGCTGATGATACCACGAACGCGATTTCGATCCGCAGTTTTTTTGCACGCACCGCTGGCGTGCGCACCACCACCCACACTGATGCGGCCACGCTGATCCAAACCCGCCATCGGATTCCCGAAATACCGCTGCGCGATGATCAGATTATCGTGTATCAGGTGCCGATGCCCGAGCCGCTCTATCGGCTCGAACCAAGCCGGGCAGTCAGCAGGCACATGCATGCGGTGGCTGATTACGGACCGATGCATGTTAAACTCTATGAGGATATCACGCGGTTTGGCCGCGTTGCGGTATCCTATGATCATCCGGTCTTGGTTAATCGGCGTTATCTGATGTCGCCCTCACCGATCCCTGCTTTTGACAATCCGAAGCTGCACAGGATGCCGGCTTTGCAATTATTCGGCGCCGGGCGGGAGAAGCGGATTTACGCGGTGCCACCGCATACGGATGTGGTTTCGCTTGATTTTGAGGATCGGCCATTCAACCCAATCCGCGCGCCGCATCGCTGCGCGCTGTGCGGTGCAGAGCATAGCTATCTCGATGAAATGGTTATTGATGATCGGGGCGGCCGGATGTTTGCCTGCTCGGACACCGATTATTGCGCTTCCTATCAGGCGAGGGAGGCATGAGCGTGTTACTCGAGGCGCGCCACATCTCCCACCGGTTCGGACGGACCTTGGCGCTTGATGATGTTTCGCTAACGCTGCGTCGGCATGAAATTTTGGCTATTGTTGGGGAAAGTGGTTCGGGGAAAACCACTTTGCTAAATATGCTTTCTGGCCGACTAACGCCGCAATCGGGCGACATTCTCTATCATGATGGGCATGCGGCGACGAGCCTGAGGATGCGCGGTGAGCGGGCAGTGCGCACGCTGCAACGGGCGCGCTGGGGTTATGTGGCGCAAGACCCACGCGCCGCGCTGCGCCTTGATATCTCCGCCGGTGGCAATATCGGCGCCCGGCTGATGGCCTCGGGTGCGCGCAATTATGACGATATTCGCGCCATGGCGGCTCGCTGGCTTGAGGCGGTCGAAATCGATGTGGACCGGCTGGATGATTGGCCGCGCACCTTCTCCGGCGGCATGCTGCAAAGGCTGCAAATTGCGGCGACGTTGGTCACTGACCCTGAATTGGTGTTCATGGATGAACCCACAGGTGGGCTTGATGTTTCGGTGCAAGCGCGGATTCTCGATCTGATCCGTTCGTTGGTGCGCCGTCTCGGCCTTGCCGTCGTGATCGTGACGCATGATATCGGTGTCGCTCGGCTTCTCGCGGATCGGCTGATTGTGATGCGGCGGGGCTGCATCGTTGAGCATGGGCTGACTGATCAGGTGCTTGATGATCCGCAGCATCCTTATACCCAATTGCTGGTCGCATCGGTGCTGCCGGTATGATGCGCGTGATGGTCGCGGCCGATGGGTTGGCGAAGAGCTTTGTGCTGCATCTGCAAGGCGGTGTGCGGCTCGATGTGCTGCGCGATGTTGGCTTGACGGTGATGGCGGGTGAATGCGTTGTGCTAGCTGGCCGGTCGGGCGCTGGAAAATCGACATTGCTGCGCATGCTTTATGGCAATTATCGGGCTGATGACGGGCGCATCTTGATCCGCCACAACGAGACGATGGTTGATTTGACGCAAGCGACCACCGAACAAATCATCGCTGTTCGCCATTATAGTCTTGGGTATGTTTCGCAGTTTTTGCGGGCAATCCCGCGAGTGCCCTCGCTCGATATTGTTGCCGAGACCTTGTTGCGTCGTGGTGTCGATCTGGCGCAAGCACGGCGGCAGGCGGCGGCGATGTTAGAGCGGCTTGGCATCGGGCCGAGGCTACATTCGTTGCCACCGGCAACATTTTCGGGCGGCGAGCAACAGCGGGTTAATCTTGCCCGAACGTTTGTTGCGCCATGGCCGGTATTATTGCTGGATGAGCCGACCGCCTCGCTTGATGCGGCCAACCGCGACGAGGTGGTTCGGTTGATCAACGAGGTCAAAGACGCGGGCGCTGCGGTGATTGGCATATTGCACGATATCAGCAGCCGCGAGCGTATCGCTGATCGCACCATGACGCTTACGCCTTTGACTAATCCGTCAACGTCTTTGGAGTCCGTATGACGATCCTCAAAAACGCCCGGCTGATTCTTGATGATCGGGTGATGACCGGCTGCCTTGCGCTTGAGGCGGGGATTATCACCCGCATTGATGAGAGCAATTCGCGAACGGGAATCGATTGCGAAGGGGATTATCTCGCACCCGGCATTGTCGATCTGCATACCGATAATTTGGAGCGCCAAGTATTGCCACGCAGCAATGCGCGGTGGCCGTCGCGCTCGGCGCTGCTGGCCCATGATGCACAATGTGTGGCGGCCGGTGTAACCACTGTGCTTGATGCGCTCTGCGTTGGGGATATTGGCTTTGAACAGACACGCAATGAAACGTTTCGCAACGGCATGCGTGATTTACGGGCGCTGGTGAGCGCCGACTTATTGAAATCAGACCATCATGTACATCTGCGCTGTGAGTTGCCGGTCAGCGATTTGCCCGAATTGTTAGACAGCGCAATTGATGATCCGCGTGTCAAGCTGGTGAGCGTGATGGATCACAGTCCCGGGGTCGGCCAATACGCCGATATCGAAAAATATCGTCGTATGCGACGTCAAGAAGGACATTCGCCACCGGCGATTGATGCGATGATTGCCCGAAACGTTGAAGCACAGGAACGCTTCGCCAAACCCAACCGCGCATTGGTGTTAGAGCTGGCGCGGGCGCGGGCGGTGCCGGTTGCCTCGCATGACGACCGCACGGTGCAAGAAATCGCTCGCAATCACGCCGATGGCATCGCCATTGCCGAGTTTCCGGTGACGTTAGAAGCCGCGCAGGCTGCGCGCCCGTTGGGCATGGCCATTATCGCGGGTGCCCCGAATATCGTCCGCGGCGGCTCACATTCGGGCAATGTCGCGGCGCTGGACCTGGTTCGCGCTGGGCTGGTTGATGCGCTGGCGTCCGATTATGTGCCCGCTTCAATGGTCGAAGCGGCTTTTGGCTGCGTTGCGCATGGCGTGCTGACCTTGCCGACGGCGATACAGCGCGTGAGCGGGCAACCGGCGGCCATGGTCGGCCTGACCGATCGAGGCCGAATCGCGGTTGGGTTGCGAGCCGATCTTGTGCGTATCCGCCTGCACGGCGATTTGCCAATCATTCGCGCCGTCTGGCGCGCGGGTGAGCGTGTTGCGTAACCCCAAGAGCATCGTCACGAATGTCTCGCACAGCGTGATCCCAGCGGCGCGGGCGTATTATCGCACAATGCTAATCGCCATTGACGCCAATATCGACAGTCGCGCCGCACGGATGGCGCAGCGTGGCCCGGAAATCGGTGCAAACCTCGTTACCCGCATTCAGCGCTCCGGCGCCGCGATCACCGCCGAGGCGGTCATTATCAAGAATGCTCATAGTGTGGGTGCGGTGTGGCTACTCATCCAATGGCTCATTGCATGATCGAACGCGGCAAAGGGGTCGCGATATGGATGCAGATCGCCGCACGATTGCGCTCCGAGATCGAAGAAGCTGGCATACCGCCCGGTGGCCGCCTCCCCTCGGAGGTTGAACTTGCAGCGCAGTTTGGCGTCAATCGCCATACGATACGTCGGGCCTTAGAGGAATTATCGCGCACCCGGCTTATTTATGTTGAGCACGGCAAAGGGTCTTTCGTCGCCGAACCGCTGATGGATTACCAAATCAGCTTGCGACCGCGATTTTCAGAATGGGTTCGACGCCATAACCTCGAACCCGCCGGCGAAAAGCTCGGATTACGGGTGCTCGACCACGCTGGTCTCCCCGAGGCCGATATCGCACGTGACATCTTTACGCTCCTCCCCGGCGAGCGAATCCTCGAACTTGAGCGGCTTGGCACGGCGGACTCGAGGCGGATTGCCTTATCGCGCCATATTTTTCCGGTTGATCGGCTACCGGGGTTGGAGGCCGCGCTGTTGAATTGCACCACAATCACTGAAGCTTTGGCGCGAATAGGCATTGCAGATTACGTGAGGCTCAGGTCAAGAATATCGTGCCGCATGCCAACATCGCGCGAAGTGACATTATTGGCGTCAGAGCCAGAGTCTCCTTTATTGCAATCGGAAAACGTCAATGTGACTGCGGATGGCACGCCGCTCGAACTATGCTTTGCGGTCTATCCGTCAACCCGCGTGGCCTTCGTGGTCGAGCCGACCAGTTAGCGGCCCAAGATGCTGCTGGCAAATGGTGGCGTGGGCCTACGTCTCATCATGTTGATCCCGTGTGAGGCGGGGGAGATACGCGAGCCACTCCTCTGTCGTAGCCTGTTCTGATATCCCGGCACGGCGACGATAGTCGGCTGCTCCAGGAGGTCCGCCAAGCTGGGACGTAGGAGGCTTGGACGGAGTTCTTTCGAACGACCATCGCGACAATCGGTGACCCAACAGCCGTGTCGGCGGCGCACGATCTGATCGCCATGTTCGAGGCTCACTAACGGCGGATCTCGGGCCTCACCGCGCGGCCCCTCGATTGGGCCGTTGCTGGCGCGCTACAGCATGGTAAGGCGGCTGTCGATCCGCGTTATGCGCGCCGTCTGGTATGGCATCCAGTATTGGGCGACGGCAGGGGCCAATGGCATCGTCTAAGTAAACCAAGCCGGTTAGTCCTCGCGTCACCGTATCGATAAAGCTTTGGCAATTGCAGACCATCCATCGCGTCAACCCAACGATTTCGCTGCGATAGGTTTGACGCGAGGGATGGCTCACTAACGTCGTGAGACGAGGCAGCGATCATTGCGGCTACCTCGTCTTGCAGGGAGCAATCCTATTGGCATGTCCCTTTGCCAACTGGGCAGGGCGGATAGTCTGGCTGTTGCGGAAATGCCGGGTGCCAGGGCGGCGGCGGTGGCAAGACTGCTTTTCTAGCGGCAATCTGCTTCATCAGCACGTTGACCGCTGCTTGGATTTGGGTGTCCTTGTTATGGCGTGCCAGCAGCCCAGGGTCGATGCTGACCGGGATCGAGGGCACTACGCCGATATTTTCCACCGCCCACTTCGAATCCTTCCCATACATGGCGATTTCGGAAACAACTTGCTGCCCCCCATCGAGAAGGGTGAATTGGTTATCATAACCGCGAACGCCGCCCCAGGTGCGCGACCCAATGGTTGGACCGAGGTGATATTGTTGGAAACGGTAAGCGAAAATATCACCATCTGACGCCGAGCCACGATTAATCAGAGCGGCCATGTGGCCGAGATAGGCATCGTTCGGGCTCTGATTGTAGAAGCCATGACGATTAACCCAAGCCGCCGCCATTTTTTGCGTGAGCTGGTTGAACAAAATGGTGTCGATGAAACCACCGAGATTCCAACGGTCATCGATAATCAGGCCAGACTTATTGATTTGGCTGTAATATTGACGAACGAATTCATGCAAACCCGTTGCCTCCATGTCATCCAAATAAATATAGCCAATTTTACCGTTGGAGAGCTTGCTTACCTCGCGTCGGTTATTGTTGATCCAATGGAGCAAATGCAATTTGGAACTACTAACGACCGGCTTGACCAAAATTGTCCAAGGTTTGCCGGTTGGTGTTTTCGAGAGGGTCAAACGGATCGTTTGGCCTAGAGTGCCTTGCAGCAGCGCGTAAGGGCTGGTGGGGGCGTGCAGCGACCGGCCATTGATGGAGAGGATATAATCGCCGACCTTGACCTTGAGTCCAGGCTGCGCGAGCGGCGCGTAATAGCCGGGCACCGTGTTGTCGCCATGAAAGATGCGCTTAATTTGGTAAATGCCCGCCGCACGATCCAGGCTGAACTCAGCACCAAGGCTGGCTGTCGGTTGCGGTGGGGATTTCCATCCCACATCGCCACCGAATATATACATGTGACTCTCACCGAGCGAACCGATCATGTTGCCCATGATATAGTTTAAATCCTCGCGGTCCTGCACCATCGGCAGCAGGGCACGATAATTGTCGCCGATATTTGTCCATTTGCGCTTAATCAAGTCGGGATTAACAAAATAGTCACGCACATTGCGCCAAGCTTCGTTGTAGATTTCGTCCCATTCCGCCCGTGGGTCGACCTGCATTTGCATATGCGCCGTATCGAGCGGCTTTGACTTCGGATGCGGCTTAAACGAAGCGGGCAAGACAACCCATTTGCCCTTCAGCTCATATAACAATGTTGAGCCATCCGAGGATAGAGCGAAATTATCACCAATCCCTTTTGCCAGCGTGATCGACTTGCGCTTTTTCAAATCATAGGCGCGTAGTTGTGGCATCTGGCCGGGAATATCGCCACCGAGCACCGGCACAGGGGCGGTCGCATAGTAGATAATTTTCTTGAACTCAGCGATCTCATTGATGTTAGCCGCCGGCACCGGAAGCTGGACTGCGCGATTAATCAGGCCGGTGAAATCAATTTTCACCACGGGCTTCTTAGCCTTAGTTGATTTCTTATCGTTACCTTTCTTATCGTTGCCTTTCTTCGCCTTGTGAGGTTTAGGCACCGCGCGCTGGGTGCGCGGTCCAATCAGCGAGGGCGTGTCGGCCTGCAATGTGGTGGCATAGAGCCCATCCGGCACCACGCCCGACGCACCAAAATCATAACTCGATAACACCGGATTCACCAGGCGTGCTGATACGAAGAACAAATATTTGCCGTTATGGGAAAATACCGGCTCTTTGTCGCTGAAATTACCACGGCTCACTTGATGCACCGCGCCGGTCTGGACGTTATCGATGAACAGCGCACGGAGCTGATTGGGCAAATGTTTGGAATAAGCGAGCCAATGGCTGTCAGGCGAAAACGCGACATCCTGGAACGCACCAACAATCATTTGCGGATCGGACGCCATTTTTTTCGCGGCGCCAGTTTTGATATTCACCAACCATAATTGCTGGTGCGAGTCCGAATAAGCCAGCCAATGCCCATTCGGGCTCCACACTAACGGCCCTGTCACAGTCACGTTGCCGATCTTGGTCAGGCTGCGCGGCGCACCATCGCCGTCCGCCGCGCGGATCATGATTTGGCTATCCACGCCGTGATCGCGGATATAGGCGATCCAATGGCCATGGGGGGACCATTCGGGGTCCTTATCATTGCTCGCCGCATGCGTGCTCAAATCAGTCGTGTGGCCGTAATCGAGTGGAACGGTGAATAATGCGCCGCGCGCACTAAACACCGCGACCTTGCCATTCGGCGAAATTCCTGCCGCCCGGATCATTTTTGCCGCTGAATATTCAAACGGCAGCGTGTGTTTACCACTCAACGGCACCGTAACCGGCACGGGTTGCAATTTATGCGTAGCGAATGAATAGAGATAGAGCTTGCCACCATCCGATAGGGCAATGCCCGAATTGCCAGCGTTCGGCCAATCGACATCATAAGTCGGAAAATGTGAAATCTGACGCGTCGCGCCAGTTTTGAGGTTTTTCACCCAGAGATTAAGCACACCGCTCTTGCCACGATCTGAGGCAAAATAAAGCTTATCGCCCACCCACATCGGAAAAGCGTCTTCGCCCTTCCAATGGGTCACTTGGGTACTCGCACCCGTCGCAAGCGTATAGGTGTAAATATTGTCGGCTTGTCCACCGAAATAATGCTTGCGGTGAAAGGCCCGCATCATTCGCGACATCTTGTTATAGGCAATGGTCGTGCCGGTCTGATTGAACGATAACGGTCCCGTCCACGGCATGGGCACGCTCGTTGCCAAACCACCGGTGATCGGCACTTCGAATGCGCGTTCGATTTGCGGGTTAAAACTTGCGCGGCGGGACAAAAACACGACATTTTTGCTGTCAGGGGTCCAGCCGACAACAACGTTATCCGGCACCGTAACGATTTTACCCTTGACCGGCGCGTTGACTGATCGCCAGGTTAATTGCTTGACCGGACCGCCATCCATCGAGACAATAAACACGTCGGTATTGCCGTTATACCATCCGGTGAACGCCACCCATTTGCCGTCCGGCGAAATGATCGGATGAGATTCGTAACCGGTATCGGACGTGAGGCGCGTCGCCACGCCTCCTTGCGCGGGGACTTTCCAAACGGCGCCTGCCGCCTCGAACACAACCATGTTGCCATGAATGCTGGGATAGCGGAGCAGGGCCTGAACGGGCCCGGGCGCGCCAGCGGCAGCGGCAAATTGCGAAAACCACAGAATCGAGAGAGCAGCACCAATCGCGCGGACGAAAAATTTTACTTTCATCGTAAAGCCCCGGTTTTGCCGCCAAGAAGCGCCGATCGCGACGACGCCTCATGTCGAAATTGTTCTTGTCGGCAACTCCGACCGATCAGACATGACCGGATTGATCGGTGAGATCAAGATGCGCTATCCAGCCCTGCGGCGGCAACGTCCGTGAAAAATTGCTACGATCTGATCAGAACGCTGCAACTAATTTTGCCGCGGCGAGTATCTGCGCAATATTCCATATAGTCGCATTTTCGATCACAGAAAATTGATCTAAAGATGAATAACCGCTCACCATGGCGGCACTTAAGTCGCGGCGAAATCGATCACCACCCGCGCCGGAACATCGCCATGGGCCAATCGCTCAAGCACGTGGTTAACCGCCGAGAGCGGTTGCAACTCGATATCCGCTTTAACGCGCCCGTCCGCCGCAAATCCCAGCGCCTCCGCCATGTCCGCGCGCGTGCCCACAAAAGAGCCGCGAATGGTAATGCAATTCGCGACCACATCGAACAACGGCACCGGAAATTCACCCGGCGGCAAACCGACCAACACGCATATGCCGTGCTTGCGCGTCATCGCGACACCTTGGTTGAACGCGATCAAGGATGGCGCAGTGATCAGCACGCCATGGGCACCGCCATTCGTGAATTTTTTCACGGCTTCTGCAGGGTTTCCCGATTTCGCGTTGACCACAAAATCGGCACCGAGCTTGGTGGCGTGAGCCAATTTTCCATCATCAATATCGATGGCGCAGACCATAAGTCCCATCACTTTGGCATATTGGATGGCTAAATGCCCAAGTCCACCAGCACCGGAAATGGCGACCCATTCGCCCGGACGGGCGCCGGTTTCCTTCAGACCCTTATAAGTTGTGATAACGGCACAGATCATGGGTGCCGCGGCCCGTGCATCAAGATCTTTCGGGATATGCGCCACATAATCGGGATCAGCCAGTATATATTCGGCAAAACCACCATTTCTTGTGTAGCCGCCGAATTCGGCTTGCGCACAAACCGGCTCCCATGCCTTCAGGCAGTATTCGCAGTGACCACAGGCAGAATAGAGCCACGGCACCCCAACACGATCACCTTCTTTGACAATTGTTACGCCTGGACCGACAGCAGAAACAATACCAATCCCCTCATGACCAGGGATGAAGGGCAGTTTTGGCTTTAGCGGCCAATCGCCATTGGCCGCGTGCAAATCAGTGTGGCACACCCCACACGCCTCGGTTTTCACCACGATTTGTCCTGGCCCGGGCGTAGGAATCGACCATTCGCGCAAAACCAGAGGCTTGCCAAACGCTTCGACCATTGCTGAATGCATTGTGGTTGTCATAGTTAACTCCTGTTATGATACGATTACGCCGCCGCTTTGGTGCCAAGGCCGCGGACGGCTTCGATCATGGTGGCGAGCACCGAAGTGGCGTCGCCATAGACCATGTTGCAATTATCTCCGTAGAACAGGGCGTTTTGGATGCCAGCATAGCCTTTACCTTGACCGCGCTTGATAACATAAACTTGCTTAGCCTGATCGGCATTCAGGATTGGCATACCATAAATTGGCGAAGATTTGTCGTTGCGTGCGGCTGGATTGACCACATCGTTCGCGCCGATGACCAGTGCCACATCGGTGTCAGCAAATTCAGCATTAATGTCATCAAGTTGGAAAATCATGTTATAAGGCACGCCCGCTTCTGCGAGCAGCACATCCATCTGGCCTGGCATACGACCTGCGACCGGATGGATCGCAAATTTGACCGAGACACCGGCGCCTTGAAGAAGCTTGACGAATTCATATAATTTCTGCTGACCCTGGGCTGCAGCGAGGCCGTAACCCGGCACAATAATCACGCTTTTGGCATAGCGCATGAATGTGCCGGCATCGGCCGGTTCGGTCGGCTTCATTTCACCTTTGATGGCTCCATGCGCTTTTGCCGGTGCATCGCCGAAATTCGAAAATAACACATTGCTGATTGAGCGGTTCATCGCCCGCGCCATGAGCATTGTTAGCATTAGACCAGCGGCGCCGACAACCATGCCGGCGATCATCAGCGCGGGATTTTGCAACACGAAGCCTTCGAGACCCACAGCAAGGCCGGTGAACGCATTATAGATCGAGATCACCACGGGCATATCGGCGCCACCGATTGGCAAGGTCATCATGATGCCGATCAGCGCACCCAATAATGTTACCGAAAGGGGCACAATGCCGGATGTGTGATGGCCGAGCAACTCAACGGCCGCGATAGAACCAGCGGCACCGCCCCCCATGCCATTATAGATCGCTACCATTTGTGGCATGGCGGTCATCGCGACTTTGCGGCCACCCCACCACGACACGCCGCCACCAATGGTAAGGGCGATCACGGCCAGACCGATATTCACCGGTAGAAACGGGCGTGCCGCAGCATTAACTCCAAAGATATCCAGAAATGTAACGAGAATAGCGACCGCCATGCCGATACCCGCGACAAAAATACCCGACGGCGCGGTGACTGGCGACGCCATACGATGCAAACCATAGAGCAACAGAAAGGCTGCAATCAGATCGACGGCGCCGACCACGAGTTGTGAAATCTGATCAATCATGTCTCAGACTTTCTTATGGTGCGTGGCGCGTTTGCGCAGTGTCTTTTTGCCATGACGAACATCGGCGCTGGTTTGAAACATCGCCAGCATCCGGTCCGTCACTGCATAACCGCCAGCGGCATTACCAGCGCCCAGCAGCACGGCGATGAAGCCGATAACGCGTTCGGTTAGCGTTGTCGCGTCAAGCAGCACGATAATGCCACCGATGACCACGATGCCGTGGACGAAATTAGAGCCGGACATCAGGGGCGTATGCAAAATCGCCGGAACGCGGCAGATGATAATCCAACCGGCAAACCCCGCTAGCATAAAAATATATAGCCCGATGAAGCTATCGATATGAATCATGATAACGTCCTGTTCAAGCCGCTTTCGGATTGGTTTTAGGGTCTGGTGCAACCAGTTTACCCGCATGGGTGATGGCCGTTTGGGCCAAAATTGTGTCCTGCCAGTCGATCGTTATCACGTTGTCTTTCAGCATCAATGACAGGAGATTGGCAACATTTCGGGCATAGAGCGCGCTCGCGTCGGCGGGCAGGGATGACGGCACATTCAGCGGCGCTATAATTGTCACCGCACCAACGTGGATGGTTTCACCGGGCACGCTATTGGCGCAATTACCGCCGCCCTCGGCTGCTAAATCGACAATAACAGAGCCGGATTTCATAGCGGTTACTTGAGCCTTACTAATCAATTGCGGTGAGCGGTGGCCAGGGATTGCTGCTGTGGTGATAATCAAATCGGCATCCTGGATATGGCTGGTCAATACCTTGTCGATTTTAGCGCTCTCTGCAGCCGTCAGCGCACGTGCATAGCCGCCCTTACCGGTGGCATCGACGCCGGTCGAGACAAAGCTGGCGCCGAGCGAGGCAATTTGCTCGGCGGTATCTGGCCTCACATCGTACCCCTCGACCAGCGCGCCGAGGCGATGTGCGGTAGCGACCGCTTCAAGGCCGGCAACACCGAGCCCCATGACCAAAACCTTTGCGGGGCCGATTGTGCCAGCCGCTGTCGTCACTTTCGGCAATACCCGGGGTAGATGGGTCGCACCGAGTAGAACCGCATAATAACCCGAAAGGGCTGCTTGGCTCGATAGCGCGTCCATTGACTGCGCCCGCGTTACGCGTGGAATCGAGGCTATGGCGAAGCAGGTAATTCGCCGTGCCAGCAAATGTTTGATCAGTTCGGCATCATGGATTGGATTAACAAAGCAGATGAGCACTGCGCCCTCCTGCATCGCCTCAATGACCGCAATCGCCGGCGCCTGCACTGCGAGGACGACATCGGCGACGCTGACCATGGCGGCTCGATCAGTTTGAATAACGACATCGTGAAAATCACCGTCCAGCAGGCCACCGGCATCACCGGCGCCAGACTGCATATGCAGCCTAGCGCCGAGCAACGTTAGTTTGGAAATCAGGGCAGGGACCAGTGCAACGCGTCGTTCATGGGGTTGTGTTTCCTTTAGGACGGCGACGTTGACATACATAGCTTTTCCTCGATGGAGATAATTTGGATTAATGATAACCGAACGTCAGACAGGCGCTTCGATTGCCGCATAGCGGACCAGTTTTTTATTGACGAATTCCTGAATACCCATATCACCCAGCTCGCGGCCATAGCCGGAATCTTTGATACCACCAAATGGCAATTCGGCATCGGACCAGGAGATATTGTTAATGAACATCATGCCTGTTTCAACCCGGCTCGCCACGCGCTTGCCACGGGCAATATCCTTGGTGAATACCGATCCCCCCAATCCGAAATCAGAATCGTTGGCGAGAGCGATTGCTTCGTCCTCGTCTTTGACCCGGAAGAACATCGCGACTGGCCCGAAAAACTCGTCACGAAACGCCGGATTGCCGGGTTTGACATCGGTCAGGATGGTTGGCTCCATGAATGAACCTGGACGATCAATCCGTTTGCCGCCGAGCACCAGCTTGGCACCATGAGCAACGGCGATTTTGACTTGTTCGAGCAGTTGAACTAACGCCGCTTCGGTTGATAACGGACCAAGGGTGGTCGTGGCATCGAGCGGGTCTCCGGCTTTCAATGCGCTGAGGGCTGTTTTGAATTTCTCAAGGAAATTATCGGCGATTTTCTCAACGACAATGAAACGCTTGGCTGCACAGCATGTTTGGCCGCCATTATACATACGGCCCCAAACAGCCCATTTTACCGTATGGTCGAGATCGGCATCATCAAGCACGATGAAGGCATCGCTGCCGCCGAGTTCCATGGATGATGGCTTCAAATTTTGCCCTGCGCGGGCGGCAATCGCGCGTCCGGCCGCAACGCTGCCGGTGAGGGCGACGCCTTTGATGCGGGGATCATCAATCACGGTTTCGGTTTGTTCATGCGAGATTAGTAAATTGGTATAAAGTCCAGCAGGTCCGCCGGCTTCGATCCAGATTTTCTCAAACGCGATCGCACATTGCGGCACGCAGCCAGCATGTTTGACTATTAGCACGTTTCCGGCCATCAGATGCGGCCCGGCGACGCGGGCGAGTTGATAATAGGGGAAGTTCCATGGCTCGACCCCGAAGATCACGCCGATGGGTGTGCTTTCCATATGGGCATCACCGATGGTGGGGTGGAGCTCCTGGGGGGCCAGAAATTTGGCGGCGTTGTTGGCGTAATAGGCCAGAATGTTCGAGCTGAATTCAACCTCGCCTCGCGCTTCGTTGATGCGCTTGCCCATTTCGAGCGTCATGATATGGGCCAGTGCGTCCGCCCGTTCATGCATGATCACAGCGGCTTTGTTGACGATGATAGCGCGCTCGGCATAGGATTTTTGCTTCCAACTGGCGAAGCAAGCCGTTGCGGTGGCAATTTTTTCTTCGAGTTGTGCGTCGGAAAGTTCCGTGAAAGTTTGCAGGAGCTTGCCGTTAAAGGGATTGATGCTTTGATAACCCATGTGGTTGGTCCTTTGTGGTTGTGATTTGATCGATAAATGTTTGGCCTATGCCGAGATGATGACTTTCAAGGCGTGGGACTTTGCGGCGTGGCCAAATGTTTCATACGCATCAATGATTTTATCGAGGGTGAAATGATGCGTGATGAGCAGTTTGGGGTCGATTTTGTTCGAGCGCAGCACGTTGAGCAGCATCGGTGTGCTGACTGTATCCACTAACCGGGTGGTGATCGTGATGTTGCGATCCCATAGATGCTCGAGATGCAAATCAACCTGGGTGCCATGCACGCCGATATTGGCGATCACTCCCCCTGGGCCGACCAAGGCCTCGCATAGCTCGAACGTCGCTGGAATGCCGACCGCTTCGATCACGGTATCGACGCCACGCCCCTCGGTCATGGCCATGATTGTCGCGACGGCTTTGCCATCGCGGCTATTGACGGTTGCGGTTGCGCCAAATCGTTTGGCGATATCGAGGCGATTTTCATCCAGATCGATCATGATGAGTTCGGCCGGGGAGAAAAACTGCGCGGTCAGCAACGCTGCAAGGCCGATAGGGCCTGCGCCGACGATTGCGACGATGCTGCCTGGCTGCACCCGTCCGTTGAGTACGCCACACTCAAAGCCGGTGGGGAGGATATCGCTCAGCATGACCAAAGCCTCTTCATCGGCTCCGGCGGGAATGGGGTAGAGGCTGTTGTCGGCATAGGGGATGCGGACGAATTCTGCCTGGGTGCCATCGATGCTGTTGCCGAGAATCCAACCGCCGGTGGTGCAATGCGAATACATGTTTTTTCGGCAATAGATGCATTTTCCGCAGGCGCTGATGCAGGAGATCAGCACATGATCGCCGGGTTTGAAGGCTGATACGGCTGCGCCGACGGTTTCGATGACGCCAACCCCTTCATGGCCGAGGATACGGCCTGGGGTGCAGGTTGGAACGTCGCCTTTCATGATATGCAGGTCGGTGCCGCAGATCGTGGTTTTGGTGATTTTGACGATTGCATCGGTGGGCGCGACGATGACCGGTTTGGTATGGTCATCAAGCGATTTTTGCCCTGGCCCGTGATAGGTTAGCGCTTTCATATGTCACACCGATGTTCGAGGGAATCGGGCGCGCAATGCGGGCGACAGGCCCGTGCATAGCCGCCTTGATAGGAACTGGGTGTTTGGGGTGTTCCGTGCGGCTCTTATAGAGCGGGACCTAACGGGCAGTCATTGATTCATATCAATGGGGTCGAGCGGCCTCGGGGCCGGGCTGATTACTCGGCGGCTTGGCTGATGGCGGTGAGGCGGGCGGGTTTGAGGATGGCGATGCGGTGGTCGCTGCCGATGCTCACGATATTTTGTTTGCGCAGGGTGGCGAGGGCGCGCGAGACGGTTTCGATGGTCAGGCCAAGAAAATCGGCGAGCTCGCTGCGCGACATGGGTAGGTCGAGCGCGGCGGTGGGGTTCGCGCAAGGGGCGGCGCGGTTGCGCCAGCCATCGAGGAAGGAGGCGACGCGCTCCAGGGCGGTTTTGCGGCCGAGTAGGAGCATTTGTTCCTGGGCGATGACCAGCTCATGGGAGGCGACATCGAGGAGGCGGCGCTCGATGATCGGGAAGCGGCCAAAGACGCCGCGCAGTTCGGTGCGATCAAACCGGCAATATTGGATGGGTTCGAGGGCTTCGGCGCTGAAGCCATAGGTTTTGTCGGCGGCGAGGCCGACGAAATCGCCGGTGCTGACGAAGCCGATAATTTGGCGGCGGCCATCGGGCAGGTCTTTATAGAGTTTTGCGGTGCCGTGATTGATGTTGAAGAACTGGCGGGCGGGATCACCCTCGGTGATGAAGACTTGACCGCGATTTGCAGTGGATCGGCGGGCGACGCCGGCGAGGAAATGCAGATCGGCATCATCCAGCGCATCGCAAAGCCCAACATGGCGGGCTTCGCATTTGGCACAGAGAGTGGCGCTCAGCTCGGCAGCGACGTTGATCGGTCCGCGCCGAACGATGCTCAGATCATCGGGCATCACAAAACCTCTACAAACGTATCCGCCACGGGTGTTGATTAATGGCGGATATATTCATAAAGATTTATGCTGACCTGATGGTGGGGTCAAGGTTGGAGTTGATCGAAGGCCTCCAATGCCTTGGCGGCGTACATCGCAGAGGGGCCCGCACCCATATAAACCGCCATGGCCAGGGTTTCGGCGATTTCATCGCGGCTGGCGCCGGCGCGTTGGGCGTCGCGGGCATGATAGGCGATGCAGGGTTCGCAGCGTGTGGCGACGCCGATGGCCAGCGCGATGAGTTCTTTGGTTTTGCCATCAAGGGCCGCACCGCCATGGGCTGATTTGGCTAGGGTGGCGAAAGCTTTCATCATGTCCGGATGGGCGTCGCGCAGGCGGCGGACGCCTTCATCCATCGCGGCGATCATGGCGGGCCAGTCATTGATCATGTTGGTGGTCCTTGAAAGGGGTGAGGGTCGGGCGGTGATCCCACAGCGAGCCGGTTTAGGGCTTGGGGGTTGAGGATACGAAGGCGGCTGGCGCTGAGATGGTCGATCAATTCGCTGGTCTGGAACCAGTGCAGAATCCGGCGCAGGGAAGCGGTGCTGAGGGCGAGACAATCCGCGATGTCGATCCGACGCATGGGGATCAGGATTATTGTGGGGTCGTGCGGGTCCGGGTTGGCGCGTTGATGCAGGCAGAGCAGAAAGGCGGCGATGCGTTGGGGGGCGGGTGGCGGGG
>VFSW01002952.1_pt1 | contig 25573 bp, 25 predicted proteins | sample 5358111 | NCBI WGS metagenome assembly VFSW01 (sample SAMN11554181, study PRJNA540505) | mine drainage metagenome | isolation source: sediment from site ElyBrook_90M | place: USA: Ely Copper Mine, Vershire, VT | collected 2017
CTGCGGGACTAGGATTCGAACCTAGAAAAGCGGATTCAGAGTCCGCTGTGATACCATTTCACCATCCCGCAATATCGTCGATATTTTACCAGATTTTCGAGGCGGGACAAGGGCCTAGACGACGCGAACCGCGTAAACTCCGAGCACCAGCGCCACCACGGCCCAAGTCATGACCGGGCTCCGCAGGACCGGTAGAAACCCGTCCGAGAACTACCGCCCGCGCGCGAGGTTGATCGCCCCCCACCCCAGCCACGCCGTCCAGAGAGCGAGGAGCGGCAGACCGAGCGGATGGAAGCGCCAGGACCCGGAAAAATCCCCCCGCAGCGCGAAGACGAGAGCGTGGCCCATCCCGCAGCCGGGGCACGGCAGGCCCGTGAGGAGCCGGAAAGGGCACAGAGTCGCCCCGCTCTCCGGCAGGATCGGACGGACCGCCTGAACGACGACGGCCGCGTAGGCCGCGCCCGCGACCGCGGGGAAAGAGGTCCAGCGGCTCATGTCAGCTTGTTGATCTCGTGCTGGTACACCGCGTCGGCGATCACCGTGAGGCCGAACACCGACAGCAGCAGCCCCATGAGCGGGAGATTCTCGCTGACCGGGCGCCCGTTTTGCGTCAGCCACGCGTGAAGCTCGACGCCCATGCGGTATTCGTAGTAGATGTGGTAGAGCCCGCAGGTGATGACGCTCAGAAGAAGCCACTTGCCGAAGTGGAACTCCTCGCGTCCGAGCAGGATGTTGCACGCCGCCATCTGCCGGTAGTTCCAGTAGATGTTGTAGAGCCCGCACGAGATCACCGAGAAGATGATGCCCGCGGCGACGTCGATGCGATGTTCCGAGGAGAGAGGCTTGGCGTCGGTCATGCGGAAATCATATCATGCCCGCCGTGAAGGTCCTCCTTCTCGGCGGCGGCGGTCGGGAGCATGCGATCGCCTGGAAGCTTTCCCAGAGCCCTCTCCTGACGAAATTGTGGGCCGCCCCCGGCTCCGACGCCATCGCCGCCTTCGCCGAGCGCGTCCCCGTCGATTATTTGGATCCTCTGGCCGTCGCCGGCTTCGTCCAAGCCAACGGCGTCGAGCTCGTCTTCATCGGCCCCGAGGCGCCGCTGGCCTCCGGCGTCTCCGACGCCGCGCGCGCCGCCGGCGCCCTCGTCTTCGGCCCCTCCCAGTCCGCCTCGCGCCTGGAGACGTCGAAGGCCTTCGCCAAGGACTTCATGGGCCTGAACGGAATTCCGACCGCCCGCTCGCGCGGCTGCGTCACCGCGAAGGAGGCGAAGGAAGCCGCGCGGGGCTTCTCCGGCCATTGCGCCGTGAAGGCCGACGGCCCCGCCGCCGGGAAAGGCGTGATCGTCTGCGCCTCGGTCGCCGAGGCCGAGGCCGCCGTCGACGCGCTGGCCGCCACCACCGCCGGGCGCACCCTCGTCGTCGAGGAGCGGCTCGAAGGCCCCGAGCTCACCATCATGCTTCTCGTCGACGGCCGCGGCTACGCCGTGCTTCCCATGAGCCAGGACCACAAGCGCCTGTTCGAGGGCGACGCCGGCCCCAACACCGGCGGCATGGGAGCCTTGTCTCCCGTCCTTCTCGAGCCGGGGCTTTGGAGAACGATCCAGACGGCCATCCTCGGCCCCACGCTCGCCGGCTTGAAGAAATCCGGGATCGACTACCGCGGCGCGCTGTACGTCGGCGTCATGCTGACGCCCGGCGGCCCCAAGGTGCTGGAGTACAACGCCCGCTTCGGCGACCCCGAGACCCAGGCCGTTCTCCCCCTGCTCGACGCCGATCTCCTGAAGCTCGCCGCCGACTGCGCCGCCGGCCGCCTCGAGCCCGGGATTCTTCCCGCCCATCGCGGCGCCTGCGTCGGCATCACCTTGGCCAGCCCCGGCTATCCGGAGAATCCCAAGTTCGGCGCCGAGCTGGACCTGTCCGGCGCCGGCGGAATGAAGGACATCCTGCTCTTCCACGCCGGGACGAAGAAGAGCTCCGCCGGCTGGACCGCTTCGGGCGGGCGCGTGCTGACCGTCGTCGGCTGCGGCTCGGACCTGGGCGTCGCGCGCGAGCGCGCCTACGAGGCCGTGAACCGCCTGACGATTCCGAACCTGCAGTACCGCCGCGACATCGCCGCCAAGGCGCTGGGGAGAGCCATCGCATGAAGCGCGCCGCCAAGAAGCCGCTCGTCGGGATCATCATGGGGTCCGCGTCCGACTGGGAGACCATGAAGGCCGCCGCCGAGGTTCTCAAGGGCTACGGCATCGTCCATGAGGCCGAGGTCGTCTCCGCCCACCGCACCCCCGACAAGCTCATGCGCTACGCCGCGGCCGCCGAGTCCCGCGGCCTCAAGGTCATCATCGCCGGCGCCGGCGGCGCCGCGCACCTGCCCGGCATGACCGCTTCGAAGACCTGCCTCCCCGTCCTGGGCGTTCCGGTCGCGTCGAGGGCGCTCAAGGGCCTCGACTCGCTCCTCTCCATCGCGCAGATGCCGGGGGGAATCGCGGTCGGGACCCTCGCCAGCGGCGAGGCCGGCGCCGCCAACGCGGGCCATCTCGCCGCGCAGATCCTCGCGCTCTCCGATCCGGCGCTGGCCCGACGCGTGCGCGCGTTCCGCGCCCTCCAGACCGCTCAGGTCCTCAAGGGACGGCTCAAGCCGTGACGGCGCTGCCTCCCGGGAAGACTCTCGGGATTCTGGGCGGAGGCCAGCTCGGCCGCCTCATCGCCGAGGCCGCGAAGACGCTCGGCTACCGCACCGCCGCGCTCGACGCCGCCAAGGATTCCCCCGCGCTGCAGGTCGTCGACGTCCACGTCGTCGGCGGCGTGGACGATCCCGCCGCGGCGCGGCGCCTCGCCGAGGCCTCCGACCTTCTGACGCTCGAATGGGAATTGATCGCCCCGGCCGTCCTGGCCGAGGCCGCGCGGCTCAAGCCCCTGTTCCCCGCTCCGTCGGTGCTCGCGGTCATCGCCGACCGCCTGACGCAGAAGAAGTTCCTCGACGCGCGCGGCATCCCGCAGACGCCGTACGGCGAGGCCGCCTCCGCCGCGGATCTTCCTTATTATCCGGTGATCGTGAAGCGCCGCTCCCACGGCTACGACGGCAAGGGCCAGGCCCGGCTGAACTCCGCCGCCGACGCCGAGAAGGCGCCCGACATCTTCGCCGCGCCCTGCGTCTGGGAGGATCTCGTTCATTATCAGCGGGAAATCTCGGTGATCCTCGCCCGCGGCCGCGACGGCGAGATCGCCGTCTACCCTCTCGCCGAGAACCTCCACCGCAACGGCATCCTGCACGCGACCCGCGCGCCCGCCGCCGTCTCCCCCGGCGTCGCCGCGCGCGCCGTCAAGATCGCGCGCGACGTCGCCGAGGCCCTGGGCCACGTGGGCGTCCTGGCCGTCGAGATGTTCGTCATGCCCAGCCCGAATTCCGGCGAAGAGGCCCTGCTCGTCAACGAGATCGCGCCGCGCGTCCACAACAGCGGCCACTACACCCTCGGCGCCTGCGCGACCTCGCAGTTCGAGCAGCACGTCCGCGCCGTCTGCGGCCTTCCCCTGGGCTCCGTCGCCATGAAGGACACGGCCGTGATGGTCAACCTGCTCGGCGACCTTTGGATGAACGGCGAGCCCGACTGGTCCGCGATCGCGGCGATCCGCGGACTGAAGCTCCACTTGTACGGAAAGTCGTCCGCGCGCCCCGGGCGCAAGATGGGCCACTACGTCGTCGTCGGCATCGAGTCCGCCGCCGAGTGGCTGAGGGCGGACGAGCGCCTCGCCGCGCTGGCCCGAAGGAAAACCAAGGCCTGACGGCCCGTTCGCCTAGTTCGAGGAGAAGGGCGCCGGCGCCGGGCCCGCTCCGGCGTCCTCGTCGCGCTTGACCGCCTCGAGGCGCACGAAGACGCGGTCCAGCGCGGCCTTCGAGTCGGCATGGCCGCCCGCGTCGATGGGCTCGGAGACCACGCGCAGGGTCCCGATCAACGCGATCCGGTCGGCCGGCGCCAGGCCGCGGGCCGCGACCTCGGCGCGCAGGCGCTTGACCTCGGCGGCCGTGAGCATGCGCCCGCCGTCGAAGCTCTTGGCGATCGCCTTCGCCGCGAGGTTCGCGACGACGTCGGCGTCGCGCCCGACCAGCAGGAACTCCTTCGAGGCGACGCGCACCGGCTCCTGCACGTCCAGCTTGGACCGGGTGCGCGCCTTGTTGATCACCTGACGCAGGATCACGCCGAGGCGGCGCAGGTAGCGGTCGCCGGCCTCGTGGCCGAGCAGGTCGTTGATCTGCTTGAGGTTGCGCGCCGAGCTGATGACGACCATCCCGCCCTTGGCGTACGCCCGATCCCACTCCGCCGCGCGCATGTTCACGTAGTCGTAGCTGCGCGTCAGCGTCAGCGGGTCGCGGAAGGCGGCCTCCTGGAAAAGGTTCTTCTCATGCAAGGTCAGCCGTGCCTCGAGCTCGGCGACGGCCTCCGCGGTCGGCTGGGCCGCGCGCGCGGGAGGAAGCTCCGGCGCGGGCTCCGCGGCCGGCGGCGCGGTCCAATCCTCCGCCGTCCCATCCCCCATGGCGACGCTCACGACCCCGCGGCGCCCGCCGTCCTTCGCGGCGTTGAGCGCGGCGTCGGCGACGGCCAGCGCCGCGGCGGGGGCGAGGCCCTGGGAGGACGCCACGCCGTAGGTGAAGTCGCCGACGGGCTGGCCGCCGCGGCCGAGCCGCGCCTGGGCGGCCGCGATCGCGCGGTGCTCGGCCCCGCCGGGCTCGATGCCCGCGGCCTCCAGGAGCTTTCCGGGCGGCATCATTCTCTGCGCCTCGCCGGAGAACTCGAGGACCTTCGCGCGCGGCCCCAGCACGACGAACTCCTCGCCGCCGAGCCGCGCGACGACGACGCCCTTCTTCTCGGCCAGCTCGGCGAGCGCGCCGCCCGCGACGGCGAGCACCTCGTCGGCGCGCGCGCGGCCCTTCACCACGCCGTGCACGTCGGTCAGGCCGACGTTGACGACGCCGAAGTTGTCCATGTCGAGCAGGGCCACGGCGGGGTCGGCGACGCCCGCCATCGCCTTCGCGCCCCGCTCCATGTAGTACGCGCGGTTCGGCAGGCCCGTGAGCGGGTCGGTGTAGTACAGGCGGTCCGCCATCTCGAGGGCGCGCGTCTCGCCGCGCGCCGTCAGAGATTTGCGCAGCTGCTTGAGCCCGTCCGGCTTGTCGGTCGAGAGCGCTTCGCGCTCGGCGTCCGGCGGCATCGTCGGATCGTAGCGCGGCCCGTCGGAGGCGGCCGCGCGCGGCGGCGCGGGCCGGGCCGCCGGCGCCGCGAGCGGGGGAGACCGCGCCGGCTGCGGGGCGACGCGCGGCGCCGCGAGAGACGGCGCGGGCGCGCGGCCGGGGGCCGGCGCGAGAGTCGGCGCGGCCCCGATCTCGGCGGTCGGCGCGGCCGGCCTGCCGATGGGAGCTTCGACCGCCGGGACCTCGCGCACCGCGGCGCCCGCCGGCAGGGCGGCCGCGAGGAGCCAAAGCCACGGCGCGAGAGAGCGGCGCTTCATACCCGAATAAGCGTAACAGCCGAACCTGCATACGTCCAGGGGTCAAGCGTTCGCTTATTCGCTCTCCGACAGAAATAAGTTAATTAAGTTAAGGCCTGACCCCGGAGTCGGTTCTTTGACGCTTGCTTCCCAAAATAGTTTAATCACCGCGGCGGGCTGCGCCGAACCGCACGTGACGAACGACTGGAGCCTCAAAGATCTGCTCGGCCTGGAACGGCTGAGCGCCGCAAACATCGAGGCGGTCCTCGACGAGGCCGCGTCTTTTAAGAAGTCCCCCTCCCCCGAACTCCTCGCCGGACGCACCGTCGCCTTCCTGTTCTCCGAAGCGTCCACGCGCACGCGCTCGTCTTTCGAGGCCGCGGCGCTGCGGCTCGGCGCGGAGGTCCTCAGCTTCTCGGCCGCCGGCTCGTCCCTGTCGAAGGGCGAGACGATGCTCGACACGATGCTGAACCTCCAGGCCGTCGGCGTCACGCACTTCGTCGTGCGCCACGAGCGCTCGGGCGTGCTCGAGGACCTGGCGCCGCGCGTCAAAGCCTGCGTGATCAACGCCGGCGACGGCTGGCACGAGCACCCGACGCAGGCGCTCCTGGACCTGCTGACGCTGCGCGAGCGCTGGGGCTCCTTCAAGGGCCGCAAGCTCGTGATCCTGGGCGACATCCGCCACAGCCGCGTCGCGCGCTCGAACCTGTTCGCGCTCAAGAAGCTCGGCGCGAAGGTCGTGTTCTGCGGGCCGACGGCGCTCGCGCCCGACGGCTTCGCCGCGCTGGGCGCGACGGTCGAGCACGACGTCGAGAAAGCGCTCCAGGGCGCCGACGCCGTCAACGTCCTGCGCCTCCAGCTCGAGCGCATGGAGCAGGGCTTCGTGCCGTCGCTGGCCGACTACGCGCTGGCCTACCAGCTCACGCCCGCCCGCGCCGCGCTCATGAAGCCCGAGGCGCTCGTCCTGCACCCGGGGCCGATGAACCGCGGCGTCGAGATCTCCTCGGAGGTCGCCGACGGGCCGCGCTCGGTCATCCTGGATCAAGTCGCCAACGGCGTGTTCGTGCGCATGGCCGCGCTGGCGCTGTGCGAGCGGGGGAGGGCGCGTGGCTGAGCGGACTCTGATCGTCGGCGGCCTCGTGATCGATCCCGCGCGTAAGCTCGAGGCCGTGCGCGACGTGCTGATCGAGGACGGCGAGATCCGCGACGTCGCGGCGGGACTTTCCAAAAAATCGGGGCTGGCCGACGCGCCGCGCGTGGACGCGAAGGGGAAGTGGGTGATCCCCGGGCTCGTCGACATGCACGTGCACCTGCGCGAGCCGGGACGCGAGGGCGACGAGACGATCGCGACCGGCACCGCGGCCGCCGCGCGCGGCGGCGTGACCACCGTGATGGCGATGGCCAACACCGAGCCCGTGACCGACACGCCGTCCCAGCTTTCCTTCCTGCGCGCGAAGGCCGCTTCGGACGCGAAGGTCAACGTCCTGTTCGCCGGCGCCGTCACCGTCGGGCAGAAAGGCGAGAAGCTCACCGAGTTCGCGCGCCTGCGCGCCGCCGGCGCGGCCGCGCTCTCCGACGACGGACGCCCCGTCATGAACGCCGGCCTCTTCCGGCGCGCGCTCGAGTCGGCCAAGGACCTGGGCCTGCTCGTCATCGATCACTGCGAGGATCTCACGCTCTCCGCCGGCGCCTGCGCGCACGAGGGCCCCGTCGCCCTGCGCAAGGGGCTCAAGGGCGCGCCGTGGGCCGCCGAGACCGTTCAAGTGGTCCGCGACATCGCGTTGGTGGAGCTCACGGGAGCGAGGCTTCACCTGGCCCACCTCTCGTGCGCGGCCTCCGTCGAGGCCGTGCGCCAGGCCAAGAAGCGCGGCCTGCCGGTCAGCGCCGAGGCCTGCCCCCATCACTTCTGCCTCACCGACGGCATGATCCCCGGCTACGACGCGGATTGGAAGATGAATCCCCCGCTCCGCCGGGCCGACGACCGGCTGGCCCTCGTCGCGGGACTGAGAGACGGCACGATCGACGCGATCGCGACCGACCACGCGCCGCACGGCTGCGCGGCGAAGTCCTCGGGCTTCGACACGGCGCCCTTCGGCGTGATCGGCCTCGAGACCTCGCTCGCCGCCTCGCTGACGACTCTCTACCACACGAAGGCGCTGACCCGCCGCGAGCTCGTCGCGCGGATGTCGACGGCTCCGGCCGCGCTTCTCGGGCTGACGGGCAAGGGCACGCTCGCGGTCGGCGCCGACGCCGACGTCGCCGTCGTGGACCCCGACGCCGCGTGGACGCCCGAGCCGCCCTTCGCGTCGAAGAGCCGCAACACCCCCTTCTCCGGCCGCCGCCTCAAGGGACGCGTCCTGCACACCTTCGTCGGAGGCCGCGCGGTCGTCCATGCTCTATGAAGCGCTCAAGCCCCTCCTGTTCTCGCTCGACGCCGAGACGGCGCACGAGGAGGTTTCGGGACTGATGGCGCTCCTGGCCCCGCTTCCCGGCGCCGCGTCCGTCCTGTCGGCGCTGACCGGCCCGGGCGCGAAAGGCCTCGAGAAGACCGTCTTCGGGGTCCGTTTCCCGAATCCCCTCGGCCTGGCCGCGGGCTTCGACAAGGACGGGAGGCTCGTCCCTCTGCTGCCCGCGCTCGGCTTCGGCTTCCTCGAGATCGGGTCGGTCACGCTCGAGCCCCAGCCCGGCAACCCGAAGCCGCGCTTGTTCCGCGTCCCCGAGTCGCGCGCGCTCGTCAACCGCATGGGCTTCAACAGCGAGGGCGCCCGCGCGGTCGCGCGGCGGCTGGCGGCTTCGCCGAAATGCTCCGTGCCGCTCGGCATCAACCTCGGGCTCAACAAAGGCACGGAGGCGGCGAAGGCTCCGGCGGCGTACGCTCAAGCTTTCGGCATTCTCGCCGAGCACGGCGACTATTTCGTGGTGAACGTCTCCTCGCCCAACACTCCCGGGCTGCGCGACCTGCAGAAGGTGGACGATTTGGCCGCGATCCTGGAGGCCGTGCAGGACGCGAACGCCGCGCGCAAGCCGGTCCTCTTGAAGCTCGCTCCCGATCTCGCCGACGAGGACTTCGCGGCCGCGATCGGGACGGCGGAAAAGCTCGCGCAGGGCCTCGTCGTCTCCAACACCACGCTCTCGCGCGGCGGCGTGGACGCGAAATGGGCGGCCGAGGCGGGCGGCCTGTCCGGCGCGCCGCTCAAAGTCCGCGCGACGGAGCTCGTGAGGCGGGCGCGCTCCCTCACCCAGCTTCCGATCGTCGGCGTGGGCGGGATCGAGAACGCGGACGACGCGCGCGAACGGCTTACGGCCGGGGCCGATCTGGTCCAGATCTACACGAGCCTGATCTACGGCGGGCCGCGCGCTCCGAAGGCGATCCTGCGGGGGCTCGCATGACTCAAGTCATCGTCGCTCTCGACGTGGATACGATCAAGCGCGAGGAGGAGCTGCTCAAGTCGCTCAAGAACGCGATCGTCTGGTACAAGGTCGGCCTCCAGCTCTTCACCGCGCACGGCAAGCGCGCGGTCGACCTGGTCCAGAAGAACGGCGGCAAGGTGTTCCTCGATCTCAAGCTGCACGACATCCCGCAGACCGTCGCGCACGCGGTGCGCGAGGCGCAGCGGCTCGGCGTCGACGCGGTCTCCCTCCACCTGATGGGCGGCCCCGACATGGTGCGCGCCGCCGCCGAGGTCTCGCCGCGGCCGAAGCTGTGGGGCGTGACGGTGCTGACCAGCATGTCCCCGAAGGACGTGAAGATCTTCTCCCCCGGCGCGCGCATCCCGGCCATGGTCAAGTCGCTGGCGAAGTCCGGCTGGGTGGCGGGCGCCGACGCGACGATCTGCTCTCCTCTCGAGGTCGCCTACCTCCGCAGGCAGCTCCCGCACCTCGACATGAAATTCGTGACGCCCGGCATCCGCCCCAAGGGCGCGGCGCTGGGCGACCAGGCGCGCGTGACGACGCCGGCCGAGGCCGCGGCGCTGGGCATCGACTTCATCGTCGTCGGCCGCCCGATCACGCACGCGCCGGACCCCCGCAAGGCCGCGCTCGACATCCTCGCCGAGATGCAGGCCGAAGTCCCGAGCTCGCTGGAGACCGCATGAACGTCGAACGATCATTTCTCGATTGCGGAGCGCTCCTCAAAGGCCATTTCCTGCTTTCGTCCGGCCTGCACAGCGACCGCTATCTCCAGTGCGCTCTCGTCCTCGCGCACCCGGCCCGCGCCGAGGAATTCGGCCGCGCGCTCGCGGAGAAGGTCGCGGCGAAGCCGGACCTCGTCGTCTCTCCCGCGATGGGCGGGCTCATCATCGGCCAGGAGGTCGCGCGTTCCCTGGGGGTACGGCACTATTTCACGGAACGAGTGGACGGAACGGTGACGCTCCGCCGCGGCTTCGCCCTCAAGCCGGGAGAAAGAGTATTAGTCGTCGAGGATGTTGTGACGACGGGAAAATCGACGAAAGAGGTTTTTGAATTGATCCGAGCCGCGGGCGCCGTCGTCTCGGGCGCGTGCTCGGGCGTGGACCGGTCCGAGGGCAAGGCCGCTCTCGGCGCGCCGTACGCCGCGCTGTGTACCGTCGCCGTGCCGGCCTGGACCGCCGAAGCTTGTCCCGCGTGCAAGGCCGGCACGCCCGCCGTGAAGCCGGTAAGCCGCAAGGAGACGAAATAATGGCGACCGCCGCTTTGACGTACAAGAAGTCGGGCGTGAACATCGACCTCGCCGACAAGCTGGTCGACCACATCGCCAAGAAGGCGCCGGCCATCGGCGGCTTCGCGGGCTTGTTCCCGCTCGACCTGGATGGGACCGGCCCGTGGGAGCTCGTCGCCTGCACGGACGGCGTGGGCACCAAGCTCAAGCTCGCCTTCGCGCTCGACAAGCACGACACCATCGGAATCGATTTGGTCGCCATGTCGGTCAACGACCTGGTCTGCTGCGGCGCCAAGCCGCTGATCTTCCTCGACTACTACGCCACGGGCAAGCTCAAGCTCCAGGTCTCCAAGAAGATCATCGCCGGCATCATGGAGGGCTGCCGCCGGGGCCGCTCCGTCCTGCTCGGCGGCGAGACCGCGGAAATGCCGGGCATGTACCCCGAAGGCGAGTACGACCTCGCGGGCTTCGCCGTCGGCATCGTCAAGCGCTCCGAGGTCATCGACGGCTCCAAGATCTACCCCGGCGACCTGATCCTCGGCCTGCCGTCGTCCGGCCTGCACTCCAACGGCTACTCGCTCGCCCGCCGGGTGTTCAAGGGCAAGGATCTCGCCAAGTGGGGCAAGGCTCTGCTGACGCCCACCCGCATCTACGTCGACGAGGTGCAGGCCCTGCAGGCCGCGTTCCGCAAGGAGCAGCGCATCATCCTCGGCCTCTCCCACATCACCGGCGGCGGCCTGGTCGAGAACGTGCCCCGCATCCTGCCCCGCGGCCGCAAGGCGATCTTCCGGCAGAACTCGTGGAAACGTCTTCCAATTTTCGACGAGATCCAGCGCCGCGGCAAAGTCCCGGAGAAAGAGATGTGGCGGACGTTCAACATGGGAATTGGATTAGTCATCGTGATCCGGCCCGACAGCCTGGAGCTCGCCAAGGAGACTTTGCCCGAGGCGCGCCTGATCGGCGAGATCGTCGAGGGCAAGCACGAGGTCGAGATCGCCTGATGGACAAGATCGCGGTCTTCGCCTCCGGCGAGGGAACCAACCTCCAGGCCCTGCTCGACGCGTGCGCCGACGGGCGCGTGCGCGGCTCCATCGCGCTCGTCGTCTCGAACAAGCCCGGCGTCGGCGCCCTGAAGCGCGCCGAGCGCGCGGGCGTCGAGACGCTCGTCTCCGGCCCGGCCGAGCACGCGACGCCCGAGGAGTACAACGCCTTCCTCGCGCACGAGTGCAAGAAGCGCGGCATCGATCTGATCTGCCTGGCGGGCTTCATGCTCAAGGTCAAGGCGCCGCTCCTCAAGGCCTTCCCCGGGCGCATCCTGAACGTCCATCCCGCGCTCCTGCCCGCGTTCGGCGGCCAGGGCATGTACGGCGCGAAGGTGCACGAGGCCGTGCTGGCCGCCGGCGTCAAGGTCACGGGCCCCACGGTCCACCTTGTCGACGAGGACTATGACCACGGTCCCATCGTCCTGCAGTCCGCCGTTCCGGTGCTGGCCGGCGACACGCCGTCCGCGCTGTCCGCGCGCGTGCGCGCGCAGGAGCACTGGATCTACCCCAAGGCCGTCGCGCTGTTCTGCGCGGGCCGGCTGAAGGTCGAGGGCGGCCGCGTCGAGATCCTGCCCTCCGCTCTGGACGCCTCGCCGCGCGTGCGGCGCGCGCTGATCTCGGTCTCGGACAAGACCGGGGTCGTCGAGTTCGCGCGCGGCCTGCACGACCTCGGCGTCGAGATCGTCTCGACCTCGGGCACCGCCAAGGCGCTGTCCGAGGCCGGCCTGCCGATCCGCGCGCTCGACACCATGACGGGCTTCCCCGAAATCCTCGACGGGCGCGTCAAGACGCTCCATCCTCACGTGCACGGCGCCATCCTGCTGCGCCGCAAGGACGCCAAGCAGGCCCGCGAGGCCGACCTGTTCGGCATCGAGCCCATCGACCTGGTCGTCGTCAACCTCTATCCGTTCGCCAAAACCGCCGCGGCCGCGCCGTCGGCCTACGACCAGAACGTCATCGAGCAGATCGACATCGGCGGCGTGGCGCTGATCCGCGCCGCGGCGAAGAACTTCGAGGACGTGGCCGTGCTGACCTCCCCCGCCGACTACGGCGCGACTCTGGCCGAGCTCGCCGCCTCGCAGGGGCGCATCGCCGACGCGACGCGCAAGAAGCTGGCGCTGACCGCCTTCTGCCACACCGCCGGCTACGACGGCATGATCGTCAAGGCCTGGCAGGGCAGCTGCGCGACCGAGGCTTCGTCCGAGCTCTTCCCCCCGGTCCTGAACGCCAAGCTCGCGAAGGTCCAGGACCTGCGCTACGGCGAGAATCCCCATCAGAAAGCGGCGCTGTACGCCAACGAAAACGGGATGTCGTTCACCCAGCTCCACGGCAAGGAGCTGTCGTACAACAACCTCCTGGACGCGTCGGGAACCTGGGACGCCGTCAACGATTTCGAAAGTCCGGCCGCCGTCGTGTTCAAGCACGTCACTCCCGCGGGCATCGGCTCCGGCCAAACCATCGAGCAGGCTTTCGATCGGGCTTGGGCCTGCGATCCGCTCTCCGCCTTCGGCGGAGTGCTGGCGTTCAACCGCCCCGTCACCCGCGTGATCGCGGAGATCCTCTCCAAGCGCTTCGTCGAAGTGCTGGTCGCCCCCGGCTACGATCCCGAGGCTCTCGAGCTGCTGAAAAAGAAGCCCAACGTCCGGCTCCTCGTCCGCACGAAGCCTCCGACGAAGGCGCTTCAGCTGCGCTCGATCGGCGACGAGATTCTGATCACCGAGCCCGACCGAATGGTCTTCGGCCCCGAGTGGCGCGTGGTCAGCAAGCGCGCGCCGCGCCCCGAGGAGGAGGCGGCGCTGCGCTTCGCCTGGACCGCGGCCAAGCACGTGAAGTCCAACGCCATCGTGCTGGCGGGCCCCGAGCAGACCGTCGGCATCGGCGCGGGCCAGATGTCGCGCGTGGACTCGGTCCACATGTCGGGCGTCAAGTTCAAGCTCTGGCTGCGCGACAACGAGGGCCCCAAGGCGCTCGTGCTCGCGTCCGACGCCTTCTTCCCTTTCCGCGACGGCATCGACGCCGCCGCGACCCTCGGCATCTCCGCCATCGTCTCGCCCGGCGGCTCGATCAAGGACGCCGAGGTCGTCGCCGCCGCCGACGAGCATTCGCTGGCGATGGTGTTCACCGGCATGAGGCACTTCAGACATTGAGCATGAGCGGCAAGGTGAAGTTATCCGCTCTATTCACAGGAGCAACTGTTGTCAACAACAGTTGCTCGGTGATGATCGCATTCGCGCTTCTCGCACCTCGCCCAGTCTCCGCCGATCCATACAGCATGAAGACATATCCTCGCGGTTCGGCGAAGAAGTTGGTCGTCGATACCGACTCCGGAGCGATCACGCTTCGGCAGGCGATCGACGGTCCGACCACGGTCGACGTTTCTCCCGCCGCGGCGCCGGGCGACGACTGCCGCATCGTTCAAGAACTCCGCGGCGACACGCTCCATCTGAGTGCGCATGCCTCGAAGAACGTCTTGGGAATGAGTAAGTCGTGTTCGGCAGGCTTCAGCGTCGTCGCTTATTTCGACGAGATCCAGGCACGATCCGGCGCGGGCGACGTCGAGCTGGGAATACTTTGCCGTATGGCGGACATCAAAACGGGCTCAGGCTCGATCAGGCTTATCGGCACAGGTGCGAAACTGACCCTTCGCACCGGCAGCGGGGGAATTCGCGGCACCGCAGGATCGATGATCGACGCGGTGACCGGCAGCGGCGACATACATCTCGCCGCCTTGAACGGCCTCGTCAAAGCGAGAAGCGGCAGCGGCGATATTTCGCTCGACTGGACTTCGGTCCCCGCGTCTGGCGAGATCGAGGTGAACACCGGCAGCGGCCGCCTCGAGGCGTCATTCCCGAAGGGAACGCGCCTCAAGACCTCCCTGCGTAGCGCTGCCGGGAAGATTAAGACCGATTTCGATGACAAAGACGCGAAGCTCATTCTGAATTTCAAATCCGGCTCGGGCAGCGCGACGGTAACGCGCAAGCCCTGACCCCACCGGAGAACTGAGGACCATGAACGACAAAGCCTGGTTGGCTCTGGAAGATGGAACGGTGTTCGCGGGCCGCGCGTGCGGCGCCGCGGGCGAGGCGACGGGCGAGTCCGTGTTCAACACCGCGATGACCGGCTACCAGGAGATCCTGACCGATCCCTCCTACTGCGGCCAGCTCGTCGCGATGACCTACCCGCAGATCGGCAACTACGGCATCACCGCGCGCGACAACGAGTCCAACCGGCCGCGCCTGTCGGGCTTCATCGTGCGCGAGCTGTGCCGGACGCCCTCCAACCACGAGTCGATCGAGACCGTCGAGAGCCTGCTCAAGCGCCACGGCGTCGTCGCCATCGAAGGCGTCGACACGCGCGCCCTCACGCTCCGGCTGCGCGACAAGGGCGCCCTGCGCGGAGTGATCTCGACGCTCGACGGCGACGCCAAGCGCCTCGTCGCCAAAGCGAAGGCCTCCCCGTCGATGACCGGCCTCAACCTCGCCAAGGCCGTCACCTGCGACAAGCCCTACGAGTGGACCGAGGGCGTCGCGGCCAAACCGGCCCTCCACGTCGTCGTGATGGACTTCGGCGTGAAGCACGGCATCCTGCGCTGCCTGGCCGCCATGGGCGCGCGCGTGACCGTGGTCCCGTCGTCGACGACGGCCGAGCAGATCCTCCGCCTCAAGCCCGACGGCGTCCTGCTCTCCAACGGCCCCGGCGACCCCGAGCCCGTGACCGACGCGATCGCCGCGATCCGCGTCCTGCTCGCCGAGCGCCTGCCGATGTTCGGCATCTGCCTGGGCCACCAGCTCCTCGGCCTGGCCTTCGGCGGCCGGACCTACAAGCTCAAGTTCGGCCATCACGGCTCCAACCATCCCGTGAAGGACCTCGAGACCGGGAGGATCGAGATCACGTCCCAGAACCACGGCTTCTGCGTGGACCTCGAGTCCCTGCCCAAGGAGGTCAAGACGACCCACGTCAACCTCAACGACGGCACCTCCGAGGGCATGGCGCACTCGACCTTGCCCGTCTTCTCCGTCCAGCATCACCCCGAGGCCTCGGCGGGCCCGCACGACAGCCGCTACCTCTTCGAGCGCTTCCGCGTGAAGATGCTCGAGCGCAAGGAGGCCGTGCCGCGATGATCGCGCTGCTGACCCTCGTCGCCCTGATCCCCATCGGCCTGTACTTCTGGCGCGAGCACAAGATGAGCACGCCGTCCCTTCAGTGGCCGGTGCTGGCCAAGATCCTGGGCCTGCAGTACGAGGCCGCCCCGCCGCGCATGTCGGGAAATTGGAACGGACGCCGCGTCGCCGTGGAGACCGTGCCCGGGGGCGTCCAGTTGACGGCGTGGCTGAACGCCGAGACCGGCCTGCGCGTCGAGTGCGGCCCGAAGGAGCTCGTGACCAAGCGCGCGGGCCTGGTCCTGCCCGACCCCGTCGAGGCGCTCGACCGGGACTTCCGCGACAAAATGGCCGCGCGCTGCAGCGAGAAGGCCGCCGGCCCGACCATTTTCGACGCCGCCCTGCAGAAGCGCCTGGCCGCCCTGCCGTCGGTGGACTTCATCGGCGAGGACATGCGCGTGGTCTGGACGGCCTCCGCGCTGAGCGATCCCGACGGCGCCGAAAACATTCTGGGCGCGCTGTGCGCCGTCGCCGACGGACTCGAGCACTTCCCCCGCGGAGGTCGTCCCCTTGCCTAAACGCGAAGACCTGAAGAAAATCCTCGTGATCGGCTCCGGCTCGATCGTCATCGGCCAGGGCTGCGAGTTCGACTACTCCGGCACCCAGGGCCTGAAGTCCCTGCGCGAGGAGGGCTACGAGACCGTCCTGATCAACTCGAACCCCGCCACGATCATGACCGACCCGGAGCTGGCCGACCGCACCTACATCGAGCCCCTGACCCCGGAATTTCTGGAGAAGGTGATCGCGGCCGAGCGCCCGCAGGCCGTCCTGCCCACCCTCGGCGGCCAGACCGCCCTGAACCTGACCGTCGCCGCCGCCGAGCGCGGCATCCTGAAGAAATACGGCGTCGAGATCCTCGGCGCGCGCCTGGAGACCATCCGCAAGGCCGAGGACCGGCAGCTCTTCAAGGCCGCCATGCAGAAGATCGGCCTCGACCTGCCGCGCTCCGTCGTCGTCACCGACGAGAGCGACCTGAAGTCCGTCGCGCGCGACCTGGGCTTCCCGGTGATCGTGCGCGCCTCGTTCACGCTCGGCGGCGCGGGCGGCGGCATCGCCTACCACTACGAGGAGCTGCGCGCGCGCGTCCACACCGCCCTCGAGATGAGCCCCGTCAAGAAGGTCCTCCTCGAGGAGTCCATCATCGGCTGGAAGGAGTACGAGCTCGAGGTCATGCGCGACCGCGCCGACAACTTCGTGGTCATCTGCACGATCGAGAACATCGACCCCATGGGCGTGCACACCGGCGACTCGATCACGGTCGCCCCGGCCCAGACCCTCACCGACCGCCAATATCAGGAAATGCGCGACGACGCCAAGCGCATCATCTCCGAGATCGGAGTCGAGACCGGCGGCTGCAACATCCAGTTCGCCGTCCAGCCCGCGACCGGCCGCCGCGTCGTCATCGAGATCAACCCGCGCGTCTCGCGCTCGTCGGCGCTGGCCTCGAAGGCCACGGGATTTCCCATCGCCAAGATCGCGGCCAAGCTCGCGGTCGGCTACCGCCTCGACGAGCTCCGCAACGACATCACCAAGGCGACTTCGGCCTGCTTCGAGCCCGCGATCGACTACGTGGTCGTGAAGGCGCCGCGCTTCGCGACCGAGAAGTTCGGCGAGTTCCCCCTCGACACCGCGATGAAGTCCGTCGGCGAGGCCATGGCCATCGGCCGCACGTTCAAGGAGGCCCTGCAGAAGGCCCTGCGCGGACTCGAAAGCGGCAAGAAGGGCCTGGAGCCCGGCGAGGACTGCGACGAGGAGACTTTGCTCCAGCGCGTCGCGACCCCGAACTCCTCGCGCCTGTACTCCGTGATGACCGCCCTCCAGCGGGGCGTGACGGTCGAGCGCATCAACGAGGTCTCGAAAATCGACCCGTGGTTTCTCAACGAGATGAAGTCGATCGCCGACTTCGGCGCGACGATCGCGGCATCTCCGCTCGACGCGGAGAGCCTGCTCGCGGCCAAGCGCCTCGGCTTCTCCGACGCTCAGATCGCGAAGGCCAAGGGCGTGCCGGAGAAGGCGATCCGCGAACGCCGCCGCCGCCTCGGCGTGCGCCCGTCGTTCAAGCTCGTCGACACCTGCGCGGGCGAGTTCCCGACCACGACCCCTTATTTCTACTCGACCTATGAGGCCGAGGGCGACCTCGTCGCCGCGAAGACCAAGAAAAAGATCATGATCCTGGGCTCCGGCCCCAATCGCATCGGCCAGGGCATCGAGTTCGACTACTGCTGCGTCCAAGCCTCCAAGGCCCTGCGCGCGATGGGCTGGCAGTCGATCATGGTCAACTGCAACCCAGAGACCGTCTCGACCGACTACGACGCCTCCGACCGCCTGTACTTCGAGCCCCTGACGCTCGAGGACGTGCTCGAGATCGTCGAGGTCGAGAAGCCCGCGGGCGTCATCGTCCAGTTCGGCGGCCAGACGCCGCTGAACCTGGCCGTCGCGCTCGAGAAGGCCGGCGTCCCGATCCTGGGCACCAAGCCTTCGGCCATCGACATCGCCGAGGACCGCCGCCTCTTCGGCGCGGCGCTCAAGAAGCTCAAGATCCTGGCCCCGGAGTCCGGCATCGCGCAGAACGACGCGCAGGCGCTCAAGATCGCCAAGCGCATCGGCTACCCGGTGATGGTGCGCCCCAGCTACGTGCTGGGCGGGCGCGCGATGGAAGTGATTTATGACGACGCCTCGCTGTCCGACTACATCGCCCGCACCGTCAAGCCCGGCTCGCACCCGTCCCTGCTCATCGACCGCTTCCTGGCCGACGCCGCCGAGCTCGACGTGGACGCGGTCTGCGACGGCACGGACGTCTGGATCTCCGGCGTGATGGAGCACATCGAGGAGGCCGGCATCCACTCCGGCGACTCGGCCTGCACTCTGCCCCCGCACTCCCTGCCGCCCGCCGTGCTCGCCACCGTGCGCGAGCATACCAAGAAGCTCGCCCTGCACCTGAAGGTTCGCGGCCTGATCAACATCCAGTACGCGGTCAAGGACGGCGTCGTCTACGTGCTGGAAGCCAACCCGCGCGCCTCGCGCACCGTGCCGTTCGTCAGCAAGGCCGCGGGCCTGCCCGTCGCGCGCATCGCGACGTGGGTCATGATGGGCAAGAAGCTCAAGAGCCTGGTGCCCGCCGCCGCGCTCAAGGGCGCGGTGCCGCCCTACACCGCGACGAAGGAAGCGGTGCTGCCGTTCATCAAGTTCCCGGGCGTCGATCCGCGCCTGGGACCGGAGATGAAGTCCACCGGCGAGGTCATGGGCCTGGACGCGGACTTCCCGCGCTCGTTCGCCAAGAGCCAGCAGGCCGCCGGCCTGACTTTGCCGACGACGGGCTCGGTATTCATCTCGGTGCGCGACGAGGACAAGTCCGAGATCCTGCACGTCTCCCGCGCCCTGCGGCAGATGGGGTTCACTTTGGTCGCGACGCGCAACACGGCCGACTTCCTGGGGCGCCACGGCATGCCGTCCGAGCGCGTGGCCAAGATCGGCGAGGGCAAGCCGGACGTGGTGGACCTGCTCAAGCAGCGCAGCCTGTCTCTCGTGATCAACACGCCGTCGGGCAAGCGCGCGCGCGCCGACGGCTACGCCATCCGCCGCCACGCCCTCGAGCTCGACATCCCGTGCATCACGAACATCCGCAGCGTGAACGCGGCCGTCCACGCGATCTCGGTGCTCCAGGGCGCGACGATGGGGGTCAAGCCCCTGCAGGACTACTACGAGTCCCTGCCCTATGCCCTCAATATGGGCCCAAAGGCCTAGACGGCTCTGGGCCCCGGGGCCCAGCTTAAGACGGCGGAATCCTTATATACTGAAGGCATGAGACGGATGCCGCTGGGCCTGCTCCTCCTGATCGCCGCCGCGCTCCCTCTGCGCGCGCAGGAGACCCCCGAAACCGCCGAGACGGCCCCCGCCGCGGCGCCGGCGAACGGCGACGCCAAGAAGGACCCGATCCTCGTCAATCCCGCCGAGATCCAGACCCAGGCCGACCAACTGCACGACGCGGTCGCCAGCCCCTCGGTCGACGATTTCCGCGTCCACAGCCAGGCCGCCGGCTTCTTCGAGAACGTCCAGCGCGAGACCCCGCTCGTGCGCCCCGCGCCCCGGCGCATGGACCGCGAGCCGGTGGACGGCCGCGTCGGCACGATCGACGGCATGCTCGAGACCGCCCAGCAGCGCTACGACCACTACAAGATGACGGCCACGGAGGTCCCCGCCGCGGATCTCGAGAATGCGGTCGGCTACGCGAAGGTCATGCGCGACGACAAGCGCGCGGATTTCGACAAGACCGGAAAGATGGCCGAAAACCAGATGGGCGAGTATGTCTACGCCGTGAAGGACGCGCTCGACGCCGGCAAGGTCGAGATCAACGGGCGCATGGCGCTGATGGCGACGCGCATCGGCGAGGCCTTCTCCTACGCGACTCTGGTCCACGAGGCCGCGCACGCCAAGGCCCGCGCCGACGGCCGCTTGACGCCGGACAAGGTGATCGACGGCGAGGTCGAGGCCTACCGCGTGCAGTACCGCTGGCTGAAGGTCATCGACCCCTCCGCCGAGCGCATGATCGTCCTGCACTCGACGCTGAACCTCTACCTGAAGCGCCACCCCGAGGACCAGGTGACGCGGGCGTCGATCTCCTACCTCGAGCACCTGCTCCAGCTGTGGGACACCGGCGGCGAGGACGGCAAGCTGCGCGAGATGATCCGGAAGCTCGGCTACGAGGACGGCGACTCGAACCACGGCGGCGGCGTGAACCCCGCCGCGGCGGCGTCCGCCGGCCCCCGCGTCTAGCCCCGGCGCTTCTTCTTGACGCCCGCGCCGGCTCCGCCGAGCATCAGGACCGCCCAAGGCCAGCCGATCCCGGCGCCCAGGGCGAACCCCGCGAGCACGTCGCCCGGGTAGTGGGCCCCGACGTAGATCCGGCTGTAGCCGACGACCGCCGCGGCCGCGGCGAAGGCGAAGGCTCCGCCCGGATAGGCGACCGACAGGACCGCGGCCGCGGCGCCCATGTTCGCGGCGTGGTTCGACGGGAAGCCGTAGGCGCCGCCGACCGGCGCGCGCATCTTGACCGGCTCGCCCGCGCGCTCCGGCCGCGGGCGCGCGGCCCAGGGCTTGATCACGCGATGGGCGAACTGGTCGCCGGCGCCGACCGCCAGCGCGGCGACGACGAGGACCTTCAGCGCGCGCCGCCGCCCCTTCCACAGCCACAGCGCCAGCGCGGCCGGCGCGACGCCGTACGCGAACCAGGGGATCTTATGGAGATCGGTGATCACCGGCATCACCGCGTCGAGCGACGGGGAGGTCCAGTCGCGGTTGATCTTGAGCAGGAGCCAGCGGTCGGCCGAGACGAGCGCGGCGAGCGGGGAGATCATCGCGCGCAGGCCGGGCAGCGGCCGTGCAGGAGCAGCTCGTGGCTCGACATCCGGAAGCCGCGCGGCAGCAGGTCCTTGAGGCCGCCGAGGCACCCGCCCAGCTCGTAGACCTTGCCGCAGCGCTCGCAGAGGAAGTGGTGGTGGTGCCCCTTGCCCGAGGCCTCGTAGCGCGGCGGCTCGCCGGGGAGATCGACCGTCGCGACGGCCCCCTCGCCGCCGAGCGCCTTCAGGGCGCGGTACACCGTGGCCAGGCCGAGCCGGGGAGCGTGCTTCTTCGAGGCGCGCAGGACCTCCAGCGCGCCGAGAGGGCGTCCGGCCTCCTCGAGCGCGCGGCGGATCGCGCGGCGCTGGATGGTGTCGCGCTGCATGGGGACATGATAACACATCGGCCGCGGCGGCCTATATGATAATGTATTCTCAATATCATATGCTGACCGCCCTTCTCGCCCTCGCGTTCGCGGCGTCGATGCTCGGCGGCCTGGCCCCCGCCGTCGAGGGCTTTCTCGAGCGCCTCGGGCTGGACCGAATCCTGTCCTTCCGGTCGGGCATCCTGATCGCCGTCGCGCTCGGCGACGTCCTCCCCGAGGCCTGGCGCGCGGCGCCTCCCGCCGCCGCGGCCGCCGCGGGAAGCGCCCTGGGGCTGGGCTGGTTCCTCCATCGCGGCCACGCCGAGGAGCACGCCGGCCACGAGCTCACCCACCCGCACGTCCATGGGAATTCCCGCGCCCATCTGCCCGCGACGGTCGCGGCGCTCTTCGCGCACTCCCTGATCGACGGCCTCAACCTGGGCGCCATCGCCGCGGTCGGGGGCCCCGCGCTGCTCGCGGTGGGCGCGGCGACCGGCCTGCACAAGCTCGCCGACGGCTTCACGCTGACCAGCCTGTTCCACCGCACCGGGCATCCGCGCGGCCGCGTGCTGGCCCTGCTGGTCCTGGCGTCGCTGTCGACGCCGCTGGGCGCCCTGCTCGGCCGCGCCGGCGTCCTGAGCGTCGGCCCCCTGATGGCCGCGCTCCTTCTGGGGTTCGCCGGCGGCTCGTTCCTGTTCGTCGGCGGCGCGCAGATCGTCCCGCACCTGCGCCGCGCGCGCGGCCTTCAAGCCCCGCTGCTCTTCGCGGCCGGCTTCGCCGCGATGCTGCTCCTGCGGCGCCTCGCGCCCTAGACGGCCTTCTTGAACTGCGCGGCCGCGAAGCTCACGAGGAAGCAGCCGACCAGGACCGCGACGATCGTCGGGCCCGTCGGCAGGTCGTACTGGTACGAGAGGACGACCCCCCCCGCCGAGGCCGCGAGGCCCATCCCGAGCGAGAGCAGGAAGGTCAAGCCCAGGCTTTCGGTCAGGCACAAGGCGCTCGCGCCCGGAGCGACGAGCATCGAGAAGGTCAGGAGGGCGCCGACGGCGCGGATGGACACCGCGACGGCCAGCCCCACCGAGCCGTAGAAGATCATGTTCCAGGCCCCCACCGAGATTCCCAGCGCGCGGCCCATGTCGGGGTCGTAGGCCGAGATCAGGAACTCCTTCGAGGCGAAGTATTGGAGGGCCAGCAAAAGTCCGAAGACGACGCCCATCATCCAAAGAAACGAAACGGGAACCGTGAGGATGTTGCCGAACAGGATGTTGAGGATGTCCGCCTCTCCGCGCGGCGACTTCGCGATCAGGAGAACCGACGCGGCGGCCCCGCCCGCGTAGAGCATCCCGATCAGCGCCTCCGGCGGCAGGCGGCGCGAATCGGCCACCCGCGACAGGAACAGGAAGCTCAGGATCGTGAGCGCGACCGCGATCGGGAACGGCGACAGCTGGAACAGGACCGCGAGCGCGACGGCCGCCGAGGCCACCTCGGCCACGGCCGCGCCGGCGAACACGATGCGCCGCAGGACGATGTACACGCTCCACGGCGCCAGGCCGACCGCCACGAACAGGCCGGCCAGCAGGATGTGACGCATGAACGGCATGGACCAGAGTTCGATCATCGGGGTTTGTAGGCGGCGGTCATGACGGCGGGCGAGAGCATCTCCTTCTTCTCGCCCACGAGCAGCTTGCCGTCGGTCGTGATCAGCGCGACGCGATGCGCGTAGCGCTCGATCGTGCTGAGCAGGTGCGTCACGAAGACCACCGTCGTGTTCTTCTCCTTCTGAAGCTCGATCAGGAGCTCCATGATGGCCTTCTCGGAGCCCATGTCCATGCCGTTGGTCGGCTCGTCGAGCAGGAGGATCTCGGGCTCGGAGGCGAGCGCGCGCGCGATCAGCACGCGCTGCTTCTGGCCTCCCGACAGCTCGCGGAAGGGGCGCTCGGCGAAGCGCGTCATGTCGGCGCGCTTGAGGCAGGCGCGGACGATCTCCGCGTCCTTCGCGCCCGGCTTGCGGAAAAGCCCGATGCGCCCGTAGCGCCCCATCATCGCGACCTCCAGGGAGGTGAGCGGATAATGAAGGTCCAGGCTCTCGCGCTGGGGGACGTAGCCGAACAGCGTCTTCTTGTCGTCGATGAGGTGGCGCTCGACGGTCCCCGCCAGCGGCTCGAGCAGGCCCAGGATGGTCTTGAGCAGGGTCGTCTTGCCCGTGCCGTTGGGTCCCATGACGCCGAGGAAATCCCCGCGCTCGATCGCGAAATCGATGCCCTGCAGCACGCGGCGGCGGCCGTAGCCGATCGCCGCGCCCCGAAGCCGAAGAAGCTCAGTGGCCATGGCCGCCCAGCTTCTGCGCGACCTGGCTGACGACGTCGTCGACCATCGAGATGTAGTCCGTCTCCTTGGGATCCAGGCCGATCCCGTAGAGGTCGAAGTTCAGCATGGGGACGCCGAGGCGGTCGGCGATCGTCTGCGCGATCGAGACGTCGTAGTACGGCTCGGTGACGATGAGCTTCACGTTCTTATCCTTCGCCAATCGTATCACTTCCTCGACGCGGCGCGGGGACGGGACGAAGCCCGGCTTCTCCTCGATCGTCTTGGGCGGCACCGGGATCGGGAAGCCGAAGTACTCGGCGAAGTAGTCCCAGGACTCGTGGTACGTCAGGATGGAGGTCCCTTTGTAAGGGGCCAGCTTCTCCTTCCAGCCCTTCTCGGCGACGGTCAGCTTGGCCTCGAAGTCGGCCAGATTCTTGGCGAACAGGTCCTTGTCGGCCGGGTCCGCCACGCCGAGGGCCTCGGCGATGTTCTTCGCCAAGATGCGTCCGGCCTCAGGGTCGGTCTGGAAGTGCGGATTGCCGAACGGGTGGATGTCGCCGAAGCTGAAGTCGACGCTGCCCGCGGGCTTGTCGAGCAGCTTGATGCCGTGATAGAGCTCGGCCTCGACGAGGTCGGGATTGTTGGCCGCGCTGACCAGGTCGCGCGCCCAGTCCTCGAGGTTCAGGCCGATCATCATGAACAGCTTGGCCTTGTGGATCTTGAAGAGGTCCTGCGGCCGCGGCGAGTAGTTGTCCGCGTTGAAGCCCGGCGGCACGAGCGACTCGACGGAGACCTTGTCGCCGCCGATCGTCTTCGCCAGCGACGCCGTGTACACCGTGGTCGTCAGGACGCGCATCTTTCCGGCGCGCGCGCTCGCCGCCGCCAGAAGAAGGACCGCCGCGAGGGAAAGCGATTTCTTGGTCATGGGAATCTCCTAATTCAGCTGCTTCAGGTTGCCGAGCGAGAACGTGAGGGACAGCGAGACCTTCTCGTCCGGCCGCTCGTCGCCCAAGGCCGTCGTGTGCGTGTACTGCAGGCGCAGGCGGGTGTTGTCCGACACGAACCAGGTGGCGTTGGGCGCCAGGCTCAGCTGGCGCCCGGCCGGCAGCGCCGTCGCCGAGCCCGGCGCCGTCCCGGGCAGATCGGCGACGTCGACGAGCAGGCCGACGTGATAGCGCAGCGCGAAGCCGTAATCCGCGTACGCGTAGAACCCGGCCTTGAAGTCCTGATTGCCGAGAGCCTGGCGCTCGGCGAGCATGCCTTCGCCGCTGACGGTCAGCACGTGCCTCTCGTTGGGCTGGTAGATGAACTGCGCGTAAGGCTCGACCAAGGTCTCGGAGCCGCCGAAAGGCGAGGGCGCCTCGGCCACGCTGACCCCGGTCTGAAGCGAGCCCGACGTGAAGACGTCCCGCGAGTAGTCGAGCGTGCCCAGGTAGGAGAGATCCGTCGTATTGGTCGTCCCGCCGAGAAGGTCGCCGCGCGCGACGGTGAAGTTGACCTTCAAGTTGAGGTCCCAGGGGTTGGGCACGTAGCCGTCCAGGACCCCGCCCGTCGCGGTCATGCCGCCGGCGCCGACGTAGCTCGCGATCGAGTTCGGGCGGTCGTTCATCGCCAGCTGGAAGGTGTTCTGCACGTCGAGCAGGCCGAACACCGGCGCGAAGCGCCCGACGCGCGCGCTGGTGTCGAAGGGCAGCTTCTTGAAGTAGATCCAGGCTTCCGAGATGTTCGCCGCCCCGCCTTCCGGGATGTCGACCGTGAACTGCGCGTTCGCGTAAGGATCGATCGGCGAAAACATGACGATCTGCCCGTCGCGGATGCGCGGCTGGCGCTTGGTCGGGTCGAAGCGAGGATCGCTCTTCGGAAGGCTGTCGTTCTCGTACGAGAAATCGCCCGCGACGCCGATGTCCGGCAGGAAGATCTTCGGCACGCCCGGAATCGCGGAGATGATGCTGCGCGGCCCCTCGTGAGGCGCCTCGCTCGACGCGTCGCCCGCGCTCGGAACTTGCATTTGCGCCCGCGAAGCCCCGGGCAGCGCCAGGCCGCCGGCGAGAAGACCGCCGATCCACATCGCTTTTCTTTTTCCCATCATCGATTCAAACTCCCTTCATCCTCGTCTTGCGCCGCTCGGGCGGATAAACCGCGCATCCATTCGCGCGGGCAATCCGGCTTTGGTCTTCGACCGTCGAGAAAAACGGCCGGCGAACACAATTAGGCGGGGAGGGCGGGAGGCGCCCGGGCGGGAACGG
>VFSW01002953.1_pt1 | contig 25562 bp, 24 predicted proteins | sample 5358111 | NCBI WGS metagenome assembly VFSW01 (sample SAMN11554181, study PRJNA540505) | mine drainage metagenome | isolation source: sediment from site ElyBrook_90M | place: USA: Ely Copper Mine, Vershire, VT | collected 2017
CCGCCGTGTGCTACGCGTTCGGTGCCACGGCCTTCCCCGTGTGAACAACCCGCACTTTAGGTAGGCACTGGGTCCGTCGAAGGCACATCCGACCCTTTCGTACCGGGAGATTTTTCTAACGACCCCCGCCGAACCCGAAAGGGACATTGCCCCACGTCCGCCGAGGAAGACCGACGCGCTACGCAATGACCTCCCCGGTGAGTCCTTGAGCCTCCAAGCGAACGATGAAGGCGATCTTCTCGGACCTTGCCTGGATCGGTCGGCCCGGGGGATCGGGGTCAGGGAGGGGCGACGAAGTGCCCCACCAGAACGATGGAAACCAGGAAAACCTCGGCCGTGGTGGGTTCGATCAGGCCCTCCCATCCATCCAAGATCGGTCACCCGGAAACCCGGGAGAACGATTCTCCCGGTCGCGCGCGCGTGAGAGTACGTACGCGATCACGTCTCGTAACCGGTAACGCGTAACGCCGCAGACTCCCCGTCGGCGGTTTCCCGAAGGCGTCGCTCGGCCGCCGCCTTCAGTTCCACCAGGGTCGAGTGGCCCGAATGGAACCGCTCGGCAGCGCTGCGAATGGAGTGGCCCGGGTCCAGAGGTGGGCCATCTTGCAAACTCCGGTACTGGAGTCCCGTCGTGCGACCGCTTCCGCGAGCGCTCTTCTCGCCGCGGCGGCGGAGGCGCAGTTGGCCCCGGTAAGGCCGGAGTCAAGGAACTTCGGCAGCTCCTCGGCCAGCGGCGCCACGAAGATGAGTACGACGGCGGCAACGTAGAGGGGCTGGAGGGCGTTCTGGCCGAGGACCTCCAGCAGGATGGCAGCGAGGGCCACGAAGATGGCCCCTCCGGCGAGGCTGAGGAGTCGGGGCCCCAGGAACGCCACGAAGGGAACGACCAGCACGACGGACGTCAGAAAGGCCCCGAGAGACGCGACGTGGTCCATCGGACCCCCCCCGGTTCGTGACGGATCCCGCCCTCGGGACGGAGGGAAATCAGTTCCCCTCCTCGCGCGCGCGTGAGAGATATATGGAGGGGTCGCCACCACCACCACAGGCCTTCCTCGCACGCGCGTGGTAGCTCGCGCGGCATCATGGGGCCCGCCTCCGAACCGCGAACCGTCCCCGGGCCGGCGGTCGCCCCCCACCGGCCACTCCCGGCCGAAGACCGACTACATTCTCCCCCTCACGCGTGCGCGAGAGAGCGCGCGGCGTCATGCTGCCACCTGCCGCTTGCCGCTTGGAGGGGGTGGGGGAACCGGGGCGCCGTCGACTTCCGCTTCCGAGCCACGGCGCGAAGGCGGGCGAGGTGTTGACCGCTGGTGTGGAACCTTTGGATCAACTCAACGGCCGTGGTCACGGGCCGCTCCCTTAGGACCCGAACGATCTCCCCGTTCCGCTCCTCGAAGGCCGCGTCCCGGTCGGAGATGCCATGTGCCTTGGGAATCCGTGGCAAGCGGTCAGGAGGGTCCTGGCCCCGGTCAGGGGCGGTGAGGACGGTCCTTCTCTACGCGCGCGCGCATGAGAGAGAGCGCGAACAAGCGGCCCCCGGGCGCCGGGCACCGGGCATGGGTGGGAATAGGTGAGTCGGTCTCGCTCCGGAAGAACCAGGGCGGTTCCTGCTCTCGCGCACGTGTCTAGCGAGAGCGTCAAGGAGGGCTCCCGGACACCGGACACCGGACACCGGACGCCCTGCGTGGAATCGGTGAGAGAGGGCGCGGCGTCCTGATGGGCCCGCTTGCCATTGGACGGCGAGCCTCCCTTCTCGCGCGCGCGTATGAGATATATGGAGTGTCGGCGGAGGTCGCAGGAGCGGGGAGCACGGTGAGGGCAAAACCGAGGCCCGGTGCTGTTCGGGTCGCCCGGCAGTGGATGGGGAAGAGCCCTCCCGACCCAAGGCTGCCCGCTGCGGGCGCGTGCCTATGAAGGCGCTTCGACAACGACCTTTGCCCCGTTCAGCGGGGCCACGAACCGCCAGCCCTTCTCGATCCACGCTTCCACCGCCGTCGCATCCACCACCTTTTGTTGTCCGGGGCCCCCGGGAGCATCGGCCCCCGCCGTGGCCTCCTTCGCCTTGTGCAGCGCCTCCAAGACCACTTCGGAGCCGAGCGGACCGAGTTTTCCGATCTCCACCTCGTCCAGACCGGCCATCCCGAGGATGACGCGATACACCTCGTCGTTCGACGTCCGGGGGGCCTGCATGACGGAGAGGAACGGGAGCGTGCGCTCGTAGGCGGCCCGCATCGCCTCGACCGTTTCGTCGGTGAGACGCTTGCCGAGGGTGTACCGGTTCTGGACGGAGCCCAAGTCATGGCCCATCCAGAACTCCCGCACGTCGCGGGTGACTGTCCCGTGTTGCTCCCCGAGCAGGCAGGCGGTCGCGAACCGGGCCCGGAGCACGTACGGGCGGAACGACAGCCCCGACCGGTGGATCGCCTCGCGCAGGTCCATCGTGAGGCTCTTCGTCGTGACGAACATCCCCGCCGGCTTCGACCCCCGCCCTTCCCGTCCGACCCCGGGACCCAGGGAAGCGGTCATGGGCGACTCGGGGGTCACCGTCTCCCCTCGCACGACCCGCTCATGCAGGTAGGCGAGGATCGCCTCGGCCAGTTCGGGCCCGCCGAAGGTGAGGTAGCCCTTCCCAATCTTGTCGCGCGTCGAGCGAACCCGGATCATGAACGGAACGTGCGAGAAGGCGAGTTGGGCGAGGTCGAGCTCGGGGAGGTCACCGAGCCGCAAGCCGTCGGCGGCGTCGATGGAGCCCAGCACCCCGGGGCGGACCCCGCTCTGGGCCATGAGCAGGGCGCAGACCCTCCCCCGAGCGGAGAGGATGGACAGGAGACGGCGCAGGTCCTCGCCCGAAGGCACGCGCTCGTTCTCGATGGTCACGCCGTCCCGGCCCCCGACCTTCGGCAGGCGGGTGAACTCGACGCCGTTGTGGTCGAGCCAGGAACGGAGGGCGAAGAGGACCTTGCGGATGTAGGCGGGGCTTCGTCCCCGTCCCCTCTGGGCGACGGCGTAGTCCGAGAGGAGTCGCCGGAGTGACTCGGGTCGGTCCCGCGCCCGTCGGACGATTTCCGTGGGGGAAAGTCCGCTGACATCGCAGAACAGCGCCAGACGGCGGACATAGCCATCGGCGGTGAGCTTGGAGCGGAGGGAGAGCTCCCGGTCCCAGCGGACGACCTCTCGGGACGCGCGGATGCGGGTGTGGTCTCCGCGTCCTTCGCGGAAGGCGAACTCGGCCACGCGGAGCTACAGGTACCGACGATGGCTTAAATGTTTGGACGGGCCCGCCGGGATTCGAACCCGGGTTTGAGGCTCCGGAGGCCTCCGTGATGTCCAAGCTATACTACGGGCCCGCGGGGATCGGCATTGCGTGAACTCCGGACCTAATTAATGAGCCCCATCTGCCGAGTCGAAGGGGCCCCCGGTTCTCCCGGCCGAAGAAGCGCGAGGGAATCGATCTTCGCATCGTCGTTACCCGCCCGGGTAACTCCGTGCAACACCCCCCCGTCCACGCTCCGGGGACCCGCCGGCCTCGCGATCGTCTCAGCCGCCGGACTTGGGCGACTTTCCCTTCGGCGGCGGTGGGGCCCTCGACTCAGCGTAGCCGCATCGCCCGCACGAGCGGCGGTTCTTGTGCTCGGCGAGAAACGTTCCCGGTCCGCACTTCGGGCAGGAACGGTGGGTCCGAGTCAGGGTGTCGCCCTTGACCTCGTAGAGTCCGATGCGCGCTTTCGCCATCCGGGCTCACTCCTTCTTCGTGGCGGCGGGAGGAGCGGGCGGCGCGGGCTCGGCCGCGGGAGCGGGGGCGCCCTTCGGCGTCTTCTCCTTGAGACCGTTGCGCACGAGGATGTGCTCGCGCTCCGTCGATTTCGCCACCTCGACCGTCTCGTAGACGAGGGCGTCGCCGCGCGTCACTGCGGTGCCGAAGCGGGCGTGCATCCGTTCGATGACCACGCGGTCCTTCGGTGCCTTGACGAGCTTCGAGAGCTCGCTGCGGACCTCGTCCCGGCTCGGCGTCGCGGCGGTCGCGTGGGCAATCTCGAATGCGACCTCGTGCCGCTTCAGCAAGGGGTTGGCCCGGTCGTCGAGGATCTTAATCTCCAAGGTCGATTCTCCTGAGCTCCATCTGACCGATGAGGTGCCGCACGTGTTCCTTCGAGACCGCGTCGACGCGGACGAAGGAGACCCCCTCACCCGGGATGCCGTATATAACCGTCGCTCCGGCGGGAAGCGCCTCGATGAGTGCGAGCGAGCCGAGGTCCTCCTCCCCGTCGACCTCGATGAGTCCCCCCCCCTCCGCCACCAGCTCCCGGACCGCGACGCGCAGCCGCTCGCTGAGGCAGCCGGCCGGGTTCTTCACGCGACGAACGCGCCGACGGGCGAGCGCCCGAAACGACTCGGGGGGGACTGGCTCGTTCCGGCGCGTCTTGTAGTCCACGATCCCGACCAGCGGAAGGTGCCCGAGCTCGATCGCCCGGGCGGTCACCCGATCGCCGCAGCTCGCGAAGACCCCGAGGGCCCGGATGCGCCGGTCCGACTCCTCGCCGGTGTACACCGGGCCGTACTTTTCGGCGAGCGTGGGCCGCAGCGAGGCGGGGACCGCCCAGACGCGCTCGTCACTTGACGCGGAGCGCGTACCGGCCCGCGGCATGGATCCCCATCTTGCGAGCGATCTCCGACTTCTCGGGGTCCATCACGATGAGGTACCCCTGCCACTCCCGTGAGACCTCGCCGCCGCACCGAAGGCACTTCGCCCCGTCGGTGATCGAGCGGCAGTTCTTGCACGCCTTCAGATTGATCATGGATGACACCCCCCTACCCGCGCGCGGCCGGCGCTTTCCCCGCCGGTGGAGAGGCGGCCTTCTTTGCGGAAGGGGCCGCCGGCTTCTTCCCACCCTTCTCCTCGGCCTTCTTGTGCGCTTCCTGGATCCACTCGAGGCGCCCCAACGCGGGCTGACGCATGGTGAGGCCAATGCGACTGTCCCGCGGCGAAATCTCGGAGAGCGAGAGCGAGACGACGCGGGCCCGGACCTTGTAGCCGACCTTGAGGTCCTTCTTTGACTCCACCCCCACCAGACGCTGGTTGTGCTCGTCGATGTTGACACGGTCGTCCATGATCTGAGAAACGTGAAGGAGCCCGTCGAGCGGGCCGAACCGGACGAACGCCCCGAACTTGCGGATCTCGACGACCGACCCCTCGACGACCTCCTGGATCTCGGGCCGGAAGAGCAGCGCCTCGTACTCGACCTCCTGGTAGACCCCGCCGTCCCCGTGGATAATGTGTCCTTCGCCAATCGGGGTCACGTCTCGGATCGTTACCGCGAGGCTTGCCCCGTCCACGAGCTTGCCTTCGAACTGCTGCTGGGCAAGCTCGGTGAGCACGTTCGAGAGCTCGGGGCCGAGCCGCTCGGGCGGGATCCGCACGACGTCCCGCCGATGGTCGAGATAGTACATGCGCCGCGCGCGAGTGGGGGGGCCTATAAAGTGATTGGGGTGCTGGCCCGGGGGCTGGAGCCCCACCGGCGGGGCCACCGACCGAACGGGAGGAGCCCCGGCTAGCCGGCGCGGAGCCCGAGCGCACGGTCGGTGAGCGCAATGGAGCTCGGGCCGTCCGGAGCGAGGTCGAACATCGCGCGAATGGCGTCCACGTTCTCCGGAACGACGATCGACTCCTGGTGGATCGCCTGGAAGAAGTACAGGTCCCGGCCCTCGAGGCGGGTCCCGGCCTCCCAGAGGACGTTCTCCATCATGTCGTTGAAACCGATCCCGCGGTCGCGGGCGTACTCCATCACCTGGGGGGTCCCGTCGGCGTGCTCCCAGGGGGCGAAAATGCGGAAGCGGGGCGTCCGCCGGAACCCCTCGAGGACCTCCGCAACGGCCTGCGGAGGACGCTTCAGCCGAACATGGTTGACATGCACGTGCATGAGCGTGGTCGGGACGACGAGCGCGGTGGTGGCGATCGAAAGCTCGGGGAAGACGGTCCGCACGTCGGGCCCGTGGTGGGACGGAAGCTGGAACGTCGGCAGGATGCCGTTGATCGGACCCTTCTTCGATTCTGCCGGGTCCGCGCCCCGCCGCACGAGAGTCGCCTCCCAGTGGTCGACCCCCCAGTTCGGCAAGAGGACCGCCGCGGCTCGGGCGAGCCCGGTGGTGTTGCAGGAAACGACCCGCAGGGTACGCTTGCCCCGGCACGCCGCGTAGTTGCCGAGCGCGTTGAACGACGCCTCAGCGACGTCGGGCTTCTCGCCTCCTTGGAAGACCGCGCGGATCCCGGCCGCCTCGTACAAGCGGCGGTTCTCCCGGCCGATCTTGTCCGGTGCGGCGTCCACTACGACGTCGACGCGGGCCAGGAGCTCGGCGGCGGTTCCGGCGAGCGGAAGTCCCGCCGCCGCGAACTCCTCGGCCTTCCCTTCGCCCGCAAGATAGAGGGGGTAGCCCTTCTCCCGCGCCCTCCGTGCCTCGAAGCTCGGACGGGTCTTGGTGACCCCGACGAGCTCCATGTCGGGTTGGCGCGCGACGGCGTCGGCGACCCGCTTGCCGATCGTCCCGAAGCCGTTGATCGCCACGCGAACCTTCATGCAAGACTCCGTCGTCCGCGCGAGCCGTATCGAGGATAAAGGAGTTCCTCGGACCGTCCGGCGGCCCGCCGGCGCGAGGCTAAATCCTCTCGGGTGCGTCTCCCGCCGATTCCATGGATTTCCGACTCACCGACGAGGAAGAAGCGTTCCAGACCGCGGTCCGGCGCTTCGGCGACAAGGTGCTCCGAGCCCACGAGCGACAGATCGACGTGGAGGGGCGGATCCCCCCCGAGGTCCTTGGGCCGATGGCCGAGCTCGGCCTCCTCGCGATGCCCGTCCCGACCGAGTACGGTGGCATGGGTGCGTCCGCCACGCTCACCGAGCTCGCCGCAGAGGAGATCGGACGCGGCGACTTCTCCATGGCGACGGCCGTCTTCTTCCTCCTCGAGGCCGGCTGGGGCCACATCCTGAGCCGATTCGGAACCGAAGAGACGAAGCGGGAAGTCCTGCCTCCCGTCTGCCAGGGAAAGGCGTTCCTCGGCATCGCTACGACCGAACCGACCGGGGGCAGCGATCTCGCCGGGATGCGGACGGGCTCGCGCCGTGACGGCGAGGCGTTCGTGCTCCACGGGGAGAAGGCCTTCATCTCGGGGGTGGAGGAGGCGAAGAGCCTCGGGGGAGGGCACCTTACCCTCTCGAAGTCCGACCGCGGGGGGTTCAACCTTCTCTACGTCCCGACGCGATCGGCGGGCGTCGCGACGCAGCGGTTCGTGAACATGGGCCGGATGGGGATCTCGACCGGCGGACTCACCTACCAGGACGTCCGCGTCCCGGCGCGCTACCTCCTCGGAAGCGAAGGTAAGGGGTTCGAGTACGCGATGGAGGGCTTCTCGGTCGCTCGAACGTTCGTCAGCGCGGCGTGCGTCGGCGCGGCCGAACGGGCCCTCGAGACCGGGATTGCTTACATCCGCGATCGGAAAGCGTTCGGGCAGCCGCTCGGGAAGTTCGAAGGGATCCAGTTCGAGCTCGTCGACCTCTGGACACAGGTCGAGGCCGTGAAGTGGCAGTGCCGGCGGGCTGCGTGGCTGCTCGATACCTACACGTTGCGGGGCGACCCTTCGCACCGCTCGGAGGTCGACCGCGCGGTCGCCGCGGTGAAGCTGACCGCCCCCCAGGTAGCCTTCGAGAGCGTAAAGCGGGTCATGATGTGGTTCGGGGCTGCGGGCTACACCAAGGACGTGGGGCTCGAGCTCGGATTCCGCGGGATCATGTCGTACCTGGTCGGTGCGGAGGGCGGTCTCAACATCATGCGGATCATCCTCGGGCGGGAGCTCCTCGGCCGAGAGTACCTCCCGTACAAGTGAACGTGCCATGCCTCGACGCCCCCAGCCCGGCCCGGCGATCGAGGAGCGGAAGTTCCACGCCTGGCTCGCGTCGCACCTTAGGGCCGGCCGCTCTGGCCTACTTCCCCTCGGCGATGACGCGGCCGCGCTACGCCCTCCCGTCGGCACCGTAGCCGTGCTGACGACCGACGCGCTCGTAGAAGGGACCCACTTCCTCCGCGACTCCCCTCCCGACGGCATCGGGTACGCGGCCGTCGCGGTGAGCCTTTCCGACCTGGCGGCGAAGGGGGCCGTCCCCGCGGCCGTGCTGCTCGCGCTCATCCTCCCACCGGGGACGCCCTGCACTTGGGCGGCCGCCGTGGTCCGCGGCGCCGAGCGTGCGAGTCGACGGTTCGGAGCCGGGGTGGTCGGAGGGGATACGAAACCCGGACCGGTCCGGGCGGTCGTCGGCTTTGGTCTCGGCTGGGGCCGGGAAGGACGGCTCGCCCCCCGGTCGGGGGCCCGTCCCGGCGACCTGCTGGCGGTCACGGGAACGGTGGGCCGAGGAGGCTGGGCCGCGGCCCGGTGGCGGGAGGGTCGGGCGCGCCCCCGGGCCCTCGCAGAGCTCCTCCGGGTCCGCCCGCGCATCGCCGAGGGCCGGGCCCTGGTGCGGTGGGCCCATGCGATGCTCGACACGTCGGACGGGCTCGCCGAGGCGGCCCGGCTCCTCGCGTCGGCGAGCCGCGCGAAGGTCGTGATCGACGAGCGGTCGCTGCCGCTCCCCCCAGGGATGGCCCGACTCGCGCGGAGTGTGTCCGCTCGGCGGACGCTGACGTTCTACGGAGGAGACTACGAGCTCCTGGCCGCCGTGGCCCCCGCCGACCTCGAGCCGGCCGCTCGAGCGGTCGCCCGGGTCGGTGGGACGCTCACCCGGGTCGGGTCGGTCGGCCGGGGCCGCGGTGCCTGGCTGGTCCGGGACGGCCGCGAGCAGACGATGCCGGCCGCCGGCTGGCAGCCGTTTCGACCGGCCCGTCCGCGGCCGGGGTGAGTCGCCCCTCTGCGGCGTCCCTTGGCGACACCGTGCGTCACCGTCACAGACTTCACGTTACGCTCAAGTAGAGGTTCCCGGGTTGCGTTGGGTACCCGAGGAACGGGGCTCTATGGCGAACACCGAATCACCGATCAATCCGTTCGAAACGGCGAAGCAACAGGTCGACATTGTCGCGGACCTCATCGGACTCGAGGGCGGGATACGCGAGGTCCTCAAGCACCCGAAGCGGGAGCTTACGGTCAACTTCCCGGTCCGCATGGATGACGGTTCGTACCGAGTGTACACCGGCTATCGGGTCCAGTACAACATGGCGCGGGGACCCTGCAAGGGCGGGATCCGCTACCACCCGCAGGTCTCGCTCGACGAAGTCCGGGCGCTCGCTGCGTGGATGACGTGGAAGTGCGCGGTCGTCAACATCCCGTACGGCGGAGCGAAGGGCGGGGTCATCTGCGACCCGAAGCACATGTCGAAAGGCGAGCTCGAACGACTGACGCGCCGCTACGCGAGCGAGATCGCCGCGTTCATCGGTCCCGAGATGGACATTCCGGCCCCCGACGTCTATACCGACAGCCAGACGATGGCCTGGATCATGGACACGTACTCGATGCAGAAGGGCTACTCCGTGCCCGGGGTCGTGACCGGTAAGCCGATCAGCCTCGGCGGAAGCGAGGGCCGCGGAGAAGCGACGGGCCGTGGCTGCGCCTACGTCATCCGCGAGTCGGCGAAGGACCTCGGACTGCATCTGAAGAACGCGTCGGTCGCGATCCAGGGCTTTGGGAACGCCGGCAGCGTGGCGGCCAACATCCTCGCGGACGAGCAGGGAGCGAAGATCGTGGCGGTCTCCGACTCGAGGGGAGGCATCTACAACGCGGGCGGGTTGAATCCGCACGCGGTGGAGGAGTTCAAGAAGAAGAGCGGCTCGGTCGTCGGTTTCCCCGGCGCGAAAGCGATCTCGAACGAGGAGGTCCTCGAGACCCCCGCCGATATCCTGATCCCCGCGGCGCTCGAGAACCAGATCACGAAGAAGAACGCCGACAAGATCCGGGCGAAGATCGTCGCCGAGGCGGCGAACGGACCCACCCTGCCCGAGGCGGACACGGTACTGTTCCAAAAGAAGATCACCGTCCTCCCCGACATCCTGGCGAACGCGGGCGGGGTCACGGTCAGCTACTTCGAGTGGGCGCAGGACATCCAGGGGTTCTTCTGGCCCCTTGCCGAGGTCAACAGCCGCTTGGAGCGCGTGATGGTCCAGTCGTACAACGATGTGCATCGGGTTGCCGGCGAGCGCAAAGTGCACCACCGCACCGCCGCCTACGCGCTCGCGATCCAGCGCGTCGTCGATGCGATACGAATCCGCGGGATCTACCCCTAGGCGCGGGACCCCCTCGAGCCGATGGTCGACCTCCCGCGCTGCCGGTCCGCGACGTGGGATGAGGTCGAGCGCTGGGCGGACCGCATCGCCGACACGGTGCGGGCCCGGCGCGCGGCCCCCGAGGTGATCGTCGCCCTCACCCGGGGGGGATGGGTGCCCGGCCGACTCCTCTGCGACCGTCTCGGGGTGAAACGCCTCCTCTCGGTCCGCGCCCAGCACTGGGGGGTCACCGCCACCCCGAGCGGAGCGGCCGAGCTCACCGACGGCTTGAGCGGGAGCGTGCACGGAGAGAAGGTCCTGGTCGTCGACGACATCACCGATACCGGGGAGAGCCTCCTCCTCGCGACGGAGCACGTCGCCCTCCAGCATCCGGCCCGCCTCGAGAGCGCCGCGCTCTTGCACATCACTCGTTCGAAGCTCGTCCCGACGTACTACGCGGAGGAGATCCCCCGCGACGCGTGGGTCTGGATCGTCTTCCCGTGGAACTATTGGGAGGACCTTGCGACGCTCGCGGCCCGGGCCGCGAGCGTCGCGCCCGGGATCGACGGGGTCCGGACGACCCTTCGCGAACGCTCGGGCCTGGTCGTCCCGCGCGCCGACCTCGAGCGGGTCGCCGCGTACACGTCGCTCGACGGAACGGGGACGCACTCCGCGCCCTAGGTCGAGCTCGCCGAGTCGTCCACCGCACGGCGGGCGGCCGCCTTGAAGTACTGCTGGAGGACCCCGGCGCCGATGATCAGACCGAAGCCGCTCACGACGAGTCCCACGAGGAGGGGCAGCTGGCTCGCCCGTTCGACCCCTTCGAGGAAGCGGACGAGGTAGACGATCCCGTAGCTCACGAGGCCGATCCCGACGATCGAGGTGGTCGCGACCAGAAAGGACCGGGGGAAGCGGCCCCGGGAGAACATCCGACGGATCGCCCGTCCCGACTCCCAGACGATCGCCCCGAAGATCCACCAGAGCAATCCCGCCTGGAGGAAAAGGACCGCCTGGTCGAGGATCTGGACGGAGGAGCCGGAGTAGTAGGCGTTGTACCCTTGCAGGAATCCGACCCCGACCAGCGCGACCGCGAAGAGGCCAAAGCCGAACGCGACCGAACCCTGCCGGATGTCGGTCGACGCGGAGCGGATCGAATCGATGATCGCCTCGTCGATGTCGAAGGTCCAGAAGATGAGGTAGATGCCGAGCAGGATCGAGAGCCCGATCACCCCCCAGAGGAGCACGTTCTCCGCCGCCGCCAGGCCTAGGATGAGGAGGACGAGCGCGAACGGGAGCACGGTCTTCGCCCGGAGCTTCGGGTCCTTGAGGGCCCGGACGAGCGTGTAGTAGGTCGACTCGATGCTGGCGCTCTGACGAACGAAGACCCGACGCACCCCGTCGACCTTGACTCGCGAGGCAAGGATCGGGAAGAGAAACTCGTCCTCGGCGCCGTCGCTCACGAGGTACGCCGAGGTCGCCCGGACCTCTTCGAGGACGTGGTCGAACTGGTCGGCGACGCGCCGGTCCGAGAGGACCCCGACCTTCGGCGAGCCGGTCAGGATGCAGACCTCGCACTCCTCGCCGGCCCCGCGGAGCTCGTCGAGCAGGCTCACGGCCGCGAAGATCGCGTTCGTGTCGGAGTCCTCGGGGTCGGCGGTGCCCAGGCGCGTCGCCGCGTCCAGGACCGCGGGGCGTCCGACCACCGGGCCCGAAACACCGGCCTTGCGGCCGAGGTCGTCGTCCCGGTCGATGCACACGACCAGGCGCATGGCCCATGTCGCATGGGCGGCGGTTGGCTTAACCGCTTGCGTGGAGCCGAGGGAGCGCTCGCCCCCCTCCGGGCCCGGAGACCGCGGCATCCGCGTCGCATCGGGCCCTCCCTACACGCTTATACCGCCGTCCTTTCCTTTCGAACTCCCGCATGGTCGCGCTTCCCGATAAGGCCTCGGCGTTCATCGACTGGTACCTCGCGGTCGTCGAGGAAGCCGGCCTCACGGACAAGCGCTACGGCGTCAAGGGCATGAACATCTGGACGCCGTACGGCTTTCTCGCTCGGCGCAATCTCGACACGGTGATCGTCCGCGAGATCGAGGCGACCGACTCGCAGCCCGTCGAGTTCCCTACGCTCATCCCCGCGAACGAGTTCGCGAAGGAGAAGGAGCACATCAAAGGCTTCGACGCCGAGGTCTTCTGGGTCACGAAGGGCGGGGCCTCCGAACTCGACATCCCGCTCGTCCTCCGCCCGACGAGCGAGACCGCGATGTACCCCGTCTTCTCCGTCTGGGTCCGGTCGCACCGGGACCTCCCGCTCAACGTCTACCAGATCGTGAACGTCTTCCGCTATGAGACGAAGACGACCCGACCGTTCTTCCGCGTCCGGGAGATCCACTTCTTCGAGGAGCATACCTGCCAGGTCGACGAAGCGACGGCGACCGAGCGGGTGCGCTCGAACTTGAGGGCGTTCCGTCAGATGGCCGAGGCCTTCGTCCTGCCCTACCTCGCGGTACGCCGACCCGATTGGGACAAGTTCCCCGGGGCGTTCTATTCGGTCGCGCTCGACGCTCCGGTCGGGGGCGCGCGGACCCTCCAGCTGGGCAGTGTCCACCACTATCGAGAGAACTTCTCGGGACCCTACGGGATCCGCTACGAGGCCCCTGACGGGAGCCAACGCCTCGTTCACCAGACGACCTTCGGACTCTCCGAGCGGCTGCTCGGAGCCGTCGTCGCGGTGCACGGCGACGCGAAGGGTGTCGTCTTCCCCACCGCGCTCGCCCCGTACGAGGTCGTGATCATTCCGATCGTCGGCGCTACCGCGGGGGACGCTCCGCGCGCCGCGGCGACGGAACTTCGCGATCGACTGCGCCGGTCCGGACGTCGCGTGTACCTGGACGAAGGAGAGGACCGCCCCGGCGCCAAGTACTATCGCTGGGAACTGCGGGGAGCACCGCTCCGGCTCGAGGTGGGCCGGCGAGAGGCCGACTCCCGTACGGCGACCGCCGTGGATCGGCTCGGCCGCAAGAGCACGGTCGCGTTCGACGCGCTCGAGCGGGAGGTGGGCGACCGCCTCGCCGAGTTCGACCGCGCGCTCGCGGAGCGGGCCCAGGAAGCGTTCCGTGGAGCGTTCGCGCCGGCAGGTTCGCTCGACGCGCTCGCCAACTCCGAGCGAGTCCGTTACTTCTCCTGGTGCGGTCGGGAGGAATGCGGTCACCGCGTCGAGACCGCGATCGCCGGCGCCCTTCTTGGCACGCCCGAGGAGGGCCTTCCGTTCGAAACCGGACCGCTCGGCCCGTGCATTGCGTGCGGCGCGGTGGACGGGGTCCGTTGGGCGCTCGCGGGCCGTCCGCTCTAAGGGCCCCTCACGGGGCCGGCGGCGCCGGGGAGGGCGGATTCGGCAGAACGAGCCACATCCCGGCGAGGCCGAACAGCAAGAGCGTGATCACGACGGCGTAGACCCCATTGTCGAGCCAGGTTGCGTAGGCGACTCCCCACCAGACGTAGAACGCAACGGCCAGCACGACGAGGAGGGCAAACCCCCAGAACGTGGCTCGGCGGGCCGGCGACATCATCGAGACCGGGGGGGCGGAGGGCGTCGCGCCCAGCGGAGCTTCCTCGGCCATCGCGCCGCCGAGCCGGGGCGCGTTAGATAACCCTTGCGGAGCCGCGCCGGTCCGGGACCTTTCCTCGGCGGTCGTGGAGAGAGGGATTTAACCTCCCGGCTGCGGTAGCATCCCATGGATGCCGGAAGGAGGGGACGCCCCTCGGTCGGAGGGGAAGGGCGCTCCCGCCGGACCGGAGGAGCTTGGCACGGAGGCGCGTCGCCTCCTCGCGTATGCGAGCGCCGTCGGCCCGGAGTTCGATTTTCCGCTCCTCGTGGCCGCGATGGGGATCGACGAGGAGATCCTGGCCGAGCAGGTCGAGCAGCTCGTCCTGGCCGGCGTCTTGGTCGAACGCCCCGGCGGGGACCGCTTCGCGTTCGTCGAGGAGGAGTTCCGGGGGCGGGTCTACCGGTCGCTGACCGAGAGCCGTCTGCGCGTCCTCCATCGCAAGATCGCCGAGGTCCTCGAGCGGATGCACCCCGACCCGCCACCGCTGGTCCTGGCCGAGCTCGGACGCCACTACTTCCTCGGCAAGGTTCCTCCGAAGTCTCTCGAGTATAACCGTCGGGCCGCGCAAGCCGCGCGCGAGGCGGATGAGCCGGAGGTCGCTGCCAATCACCTCCAACGGGTGCTCCTCGACCTCGCCCAGATGGGGGGAGACCGGAGACGCGAACAGGCCGAGGTCGCGGAGGCGCTCGGGGACCTGTACTACTCGGTCGGTAATTTCGCCGCGGCCGACCGGGCATTCGGGGAGGCGCTCGAGCCGCTCGGCACGGACGAGCCGCGGATCCGCGCGCGACTCCTGCTCGCCCGCGCCGAAGTAGCCCGCGAGAATCTCGATGTCGATGCCTCGGTCCGCGGCGCCCTCGCGGCGCAGAAGCTGTTCGAAGGGGCCGGCGACCGGCTCGGCGTCGCCCAGACCTACCGGCTCCTCGGCCGCTTGGAATTCCAGCGGGGCGCCTACCGCGAAGCGCTCGACGAGAGCATGCGGGCCCTCGACCAGCTCGGGGGGGCCCAGGACCTTCGCTTCCTCGGTCGGCTCTCGATCGACATCGGCAACTCCTTCGCGCTCCTCGGCCCCGAAGTACGGTCGGTCGCGATCGAGTGGTACGAGCGGGCCGTCGACCGCCTGCGGGAGGCGGGCGACTGGGCCGAGCTCGCCCGCGCCTACCACAACCTCGGTGTCGCCGTGGGGGAGACCCAGCCCCAAGACGGGCTCGACTACCTCGAGAAGGCCCGCGACGCGGGCGAGCGAGCCCACGACATCCGCTCGGCCGGACGGGCCCTCCTCTCGGGCGTCGAGATGCGGCTGGCCCTTGGGCAGCTCGAAGAGGCCGAGCGCGATAACGAGCAGGCCGGGCGGCTCCTCTCGCGTCTCTCGGATGACCTCGGGCTCGAGCAGATCGCGCAGAACCGAGGTCTCATCTCGGAGAAGCGGGGGCAATGGGAGGAGGCGGAGCGCGCGTACACCGAGGCGGCCGAAATGTGCGAGCGCCTTCGACTCCCGGCCGACCGCGCGGAGGTCGAGTACTACCTCGCCCGCCTGCGCTTCAAGACCCGCGACCTCACCGGGGCTCGGACGGCGTACCGAGAGGCCGCCCGGCTCGGCCTACCCGAAGCCCGCCCTCACCTCGCGACCGCGTTCGACGAGCTCGGCCGTCAACTCGAGCTCGCCGAGAGCCCGGGTCCCCGACCGGGGACGGTCGCGCCCACCGGATCGGGAGCGCCCGTGGCGACCGAGGATTATAAGTCCGGGCCGAAGTGAAAGGTCGTTCGGCCATGGTCGATGCCCGGAGCGAACGGCGGGGAAGTGGCCCCCCCTTGATCGGTCGGGACGAAGTGGTCGAAGCGGCCGGGCGCCTCCTCGACCGGACCCGCGACCGCTCGGGCGGTGGGCTCCTTCTGGTGGGGCCGGGCGGCATCGGCAAGAGTCGAATGCTCCGCGGGGTCGTCGACCTCGCGGTCGGTCGGGAGTTCCGTGTGCTGACCGGGCGGGCGCTCCCCGAAGAGCTCCCCGCGCCGTTCTCCCTCGTTCGCGACCTCCTGCGGACCGCGCACCCCGAGCGGGCACGGCCCGAGCGGGGGGGGACCGACATCGTGCTGCCGATCTTCCTTGCGCCGCTTCCCGAATCGCGGTCCGACAGTCGACGGGCCGAAGAGACCGGACGCGACCTCGGCTCAGGACCGGAGGACCTCGAGCGGATCCTGGCTCCCCTCGGTGTCACGGCGATCGAAGGACTCGGAGCCGGGCGCGAGGAGATGCTCGGACAGCTCGGCGACTACTTTCGGAACCTGAGCCGGGACGGTCCGTTGCTCCTCGCCGCCGATGACCTCTCGTTCGCGGACCCGTCCTCGCTCGAGTTCCTGCTGCGCCTCGCCCGGGACCTCGCTTCCTCCCCGATCGCGCTCGTGGCGACCGTGGGGGTCGGAGCAGAGGTCCCCCCGGCAGCTCGCGGGGCGATCGCCGCGATCGCGGCAGTTCCGACGGTGGTCCAACGAACGCTCCGTCCCTTCAGCGTCGAGGAGGTGACGGAGTTTGCCCGATGGATCCTTGGCGGTCGACGCCCCGAGCGCACGGACGTCCTGCGCTGGCACGCGCAGACGGAGGGAAACCCGCTGTTCGTCGAACAGCTCGTGGGAGCCGCGACGGGCTCGGGTCGCCCCGCGTCGGGCGAGGCCTCGGAGGGCAAGGACGTCCGGGAGATCCTGCTCGGACGCGTCCGAGGGCTCAGCGAGTCCGACCGACGCCTGCTCACCTACGCGGCGGCCCTCGGAAAAGAGTTCGCGTTCTCCTATCTCGCCGCGGTCGTGGGCATGGCCGAGGAACACGTGACCGAGGGTCTCGACCGCCTCGTCCAGGTCGGTCTGCTACGGGAGAAGGGCGGCGAGGTCTACGAATTCGTTGTCGAGGGGGTGCGAGCGACCATCTACGCGGCGCTCACCGAGACCCGGCGGCGGATCCTTCATCGGAAGATTGGCCGGGCGCTCGCGGCCCACGGTGGGGCGAGCGACGTCGAGCTCGCCCGCCAGTTCTATCTCGGCCGCGAGGACGACCGGGCGATCGAGTACAACCTGCGCGCCGCGCAGCTCGCGACCCGGGCCTTCGCGTTCGAGACCGCGGTCGCGCACCTCGGCCGGGCCCTTGAGGTCGAGCGGCGCCGGCCGAACCGCGACCCGCGGGTCGAGATCCGGCTCCTGACCGAGGAAGGTCGGCTGCTGGACGAGCTGGGCAGCCTTTATCGGTCCGAGGAGACCCTCCTCGAAGCGGTCGACCGGGCGCGGGCCCGGCCCGGCCTCGACCTCGAGCTCGGCCGAGCGCTGCTCGGGCTCGCCCAGACCCGCTACGATCGTAGCGAATACGGTTCGGCGGAGACCCTCGCGAACGAGGCGATGGCGCTGCTCGAGAAGGTCGGGAGCCCCCGCGACCTGATGGCCGCGCACCGCGTCCTGGGAGTCGTGTTCTGGCGTCGCGGCGACCTCCCGCCCGCCGAGGCCCATCAGCGGGCGGCGCTCGAGATCGCCGAGCGCGAAGGGACGGCGCTCGAGCAGGGGCACGCCCTGGTCGACGTGGCGAACACGATGGTGCCGCTCGGGGAAGCGCGCTTCGAGCCCGCGCTCGAGCTGTACGGCCGCGCCGCCGACCTGTTCGGAACGGTCGAGGACCACGGCGCCCGCGCCCGGGTCCTGATGAACCAGGCCGTCCTCGAGTACGGCGCGGACCGTACCGACGCGGCGTTCCGCACGATCGAGGTCGCGATCGCCGCAGCGGATCGGTCGCGGTCTCCCATCTGGATCGGCTACTGCCACCTCAACCTCGCGCAATGGCACGCGGAGCTGGGGCGGCCCGAGCGAGCCCGCCCCGCGCTCGAGCGGGCGGTCCAGGCCCTCGGCCCGATCGGGGATCGGCTGGGGGAGCAGCAGATCGCGATGACCCGCGGGCTCGTCGCCGAGGCTGAGGGCACGCTGAACGATGCCGAGACCCATTACCTGGACGCCCTTGCCCGGGCGCGCGAGATGCGCCTCGGCCCCGAGGTCTCGGAGATGCTCTTCCGCCTCGCCGGACTCTCCCGGCGGCGGGGCGACCTGGAGGAGGCGAGGGACCGACTACGGGACGCCGAAGCGAGCGGGCTCCTCGAGCACCGCCCCGACTTCGCGGCCCGACACGCCACGCTCGCGAAGGCACTCGAAGGAACCGGCTGAGCCGTACCGTTATGGCGGCTCGGCGCGGTGGGAGGGCGATGGCGATCCCCGCGACCGACGGGCGCCGCGCGGCGGACGGGTCCCCTTTCCCCGACCGCACGCTGCCCACGTTCGAACGGGACGTGCGGCGGATGTTCACGCATATCGCCGAGCGGTACGAATGGTTCGACCACGTCGCCTCCCTCGGGAACGATTACCTCTGGCGGCCGCGGGCGCTCTGGGACCTCGACCGATTCCGCCCCACCGGGCCGATCGGGCGGGCCCTCGACCTCGGCTGCGGGACCGGTGAGCTCGCCCGTCAGGTCGCTCGGCACTATCCCGGCGCGCGGGTCGTGGCGGCGGACTTCACCGGGGCGATGCTGCGCCGGGCGGAAGCGGCGACCCGGGCGCGTTCCGAGGCCGACCGCCTCGACTTCGCGCGGGCGACCGCGCTCCGCCTCCCGTTCGCGGCCGGGAGCTTCGACCTCGTCACGAACGCCTTCGTCGCCCGCAATCTCGCGAACCTCCCGACCGCCCTTGCCGAGATGCACCGCGTCCTCCGGCCCGGCGGGGTCCTCCTCACGCTCGAGATCACCGAGCCGCTCTCGCCGACCTTCGGGCGGCTCTTCCACGCCTACTTCGACCGGGTCGTCCCTTGGCTCGGCGCGGCCGTGCGGAGCGCCGGGCCGTACGCCTACCTCCCCGAATCGCTGCGGAGCCTCCCACCGCGAGAGGCGTTCCGCGCCGCGCTGGGCCACGCGGGGTTTGTCCGTACGGCCGCACGGCCCCAGTCGCTCGGGATCGTCACCACGTTCCTCGGGGAGGCCGGGGCGCCCGGCCCCCAAAGCCGTTAAGCCGACGAGAACCCGTACGCCATCGTGTCGAGCCCGTCCGCCGACGCCTTCCGCTACGCGCACGCGCACCGCACGGAGATCGCCTGGCTGAGCCAGAACACGAACCATCTCGTCCCCCCCGAGATCGTCCGCGGAGCGCTCGACGAGGCGATCCGAGAACGACGCTACGAGGGCTATCCGCCCGCCTCGGGCGATCCCGAGCTGATCGACCTCGTGACCGCCGACCTCGGCCTCGCCGGAACCCGCCCTTTCCTGACCGGCGGCGGGACCGAGTCGCTCTACATGATCGCCCGCGCGCTCCTCGCCCCGGGCGACGAGGTGATCGCCTCGGACCCGAGCTACCTCATCATCCACCGGTTCGTCGAGCTCGCCGGCGCCCGCACGGCGAACCTCGACATCTATGCGCCGCCGTTCCGGCTGACGGCCGAACGGATCCAGGAGGCGATCGGCCCGCGGACGACGATGGTCCTCCTCATCGATCCGCTGAACCCTCTCGGCTCGGGCTATTCGCGCGAGGAGGTCCGCGCGATCGCCGAAGTGGCGCACGACCACCATCTCGTCCTCCTCAACGACGTCACCTACCGGGACTTCTCCGAGGGCCACGCGCTCGCCGCCGAGTTCGCCCCCGAGGAGACCGTCACGGTCTGGTCGGTCTCGAAGAGCTGCGGCCTCGCCGGGCTACGCCTGGGCGGCTTCGCCGCGCCGCCCGACCGGGTTCGCGCGATCGCGCGGTTCAACACGAACGACCTCGGCGTGAACATCCTCGCTCAGGTCGCGGCCCGGGCCGCTCTCCGGACGAAGTCGTCCTGGATCGGGGAGGTCGTCCGGCAGACGCGCGAGAATGGGGCGCGGGTCCGCGAGGTCGTCGCGGGAGTTCCGGGTACTTCCCTGCCCGTGTACCCGTCGCGCGCGAACATGCTCGTGATCGACCTCGGCGCCACCGGGGTCACGCCCGAGGCGGTCCAGGAGGAGCTCCTCTTCCACCACGGCGTCTTCGTGCGAGCGGGAAACTATCTCTCGCCCCACCACGGGCAGCGATTCGTACGGGTCTCCTTCTCGAACCCCCCCGGGGACATCGAACGATTCGCGCGGGCGTTTCCCGAGGCGATGCGCACGCTCTCCGCTCGCACGGCCACGCCGCGGCCGGCCTAGCCGTCGGCGCGCGCCGCGAGGTCGACCACTACATGGGTGCGGCCGGGTCCGTACGGCTTCACTTCGCGGGCAGTGGACGCGGCCGCGACCCCGCCGGCCCGCCGAACCGCCTCCGTGACCGCCTCGGACGCCGCAGCTCGTGCGTCGCGGGCATCGGCGACCGTGTGCACGTGAAGCCAACCTCCCTGCGGCCGCAGGAGTTCGAGCGCCCGACCAACCCAAGGGACCGCGCTCGGAAGATAGCCCAAGAACACTCGGTCGGCCGAGCCGGCGGGGAGGGACACGGTGCGGTTGTCCCCCTCGCGCACTTCGACGCGGTCCGCGACCCCGTTCGAGACGAGGTTCTCCCGCAGGTAGCGGGCCGCGAGCGGGTTCTTCTCGACCGCGAGGACGGATGCGGCGCCCGCGCGCGCCGCGGGGATGGCGAAGTACCCGATGCCCGCGAAGAGGTCGACGACAGCCTCGCCGGGCCGAACGAGGCGGGCGGCCCGCGCCCGCTCGGTGCGGTTCCCCGCCGCGAACATGATCCGCGCGGCGTCGAAGCGCCATCGGACCCCGTACTCGACCACCTCGGTCTCCGTCTCGGTGCCGGCGATCCGATCGACCCGGGGGGTGCGCAGTTCGCCCTCGATCGGCCCCGCGACGACCAGGACGGTGGCGACCCCGAGCTCGACCTGCCAGGCCGAGCCGATCTCGGGGAAGTGCGGGCGCAACGATTCGGGCAGGCGCAGCAGGAGGACCCGTCCGAGACGAGAGTAGCCGCTCGGCATGGTCGCCGCGAGCGCTCGCCCCGCGACGCGCGCCAGCCGCTCGCGGACCCGCTCGGCGGGCGGAGCTCGCCGACCCGTGGTGACCCCGCCGGTGCCCATCGACGCGACCGGGGCCCCTACGGCGGAGCCTCGTCCGGACCCTTTTCGAGGATCACCTCGAGGAACTGCTTGAGATGGGCGATGAGGATCGGATTGTCGGTGAACCCGCAGGCGTCGAGGCCCGGCGCCGCGAGCAGGGCGTGCTCGCCGTCCGCGAGGACCTCGGTCGCGCGCAGGTTCTCGCGCGGCACGTACTCGACCCCTTCGGGGACGCGCTGGAGGGGCGCGGTGACGAAGGTAACGCGCACTCCGCGCTTCACCGCGTGCTGGATCTTCTTCCCGAGGGTGTCGCGCAGGTCGGCGACCTGGGGCGTCGTCAGGATGAACGTTCGACTGGCCTGGTCCAGGAGCTCGCCGATCTTGCCGACGACCTTGTCGCGCTCGCTCAGCAGGTAGACGAGCTGGGGTTCTCCGTGCTCGCCGACGACCCGGTGGAGGAGCGCGAGCTTTTCGAAGACCTCCTGGATCGCGCCTTTCAGCGTCTCCGCCACGTCGAGCGGCGGCGTCGGTCGAAACAGGATCGGCTTTCCACCGGTCGGCTCCGCGTAGCCCTTTCCCGCGAGGGATTCGAGGACCTTGTAGGCGCTCGTTCGCGGGATCCCGGCAGCGGTCGCGAGCGTCGTGGCGTCGCCGACCCCCCGGCCCACGAGGGCGATGTACGCCCGGGCCTCGTAGCGAGTGAGGCCGACTTTCTCGAGGACGTCCGTGGCCCGGCGGAACTCTTCGGACCCCTGGTTCGCGAGCTCGACAGTGGTCTCCTCGATCGTGGCCATGGACGTAGCTCGGATGGACGGCCCGGGAGGGACTTAACCCTGCGCGTGCCGTCGGCTCACGGCACCGGCTCGGTGAGCTTCAGGAGCGCGGCCTCGCCGAGCAGCGACTCCACCTCGGCGGCGGTGAGCAGCCCCCGCTCGACCAGGAGCTCGCGGACCGGCCGGCCCGACCGCTCTGCGTCGTGGAGGAGCTCGGCGACCTTCAAGTAGCCGAGCCGAGGCGTCAGGACCGTCGCGATCGCCGCGGACTCGACTAGGTACTGCTCGAGACGCCCCCGGTTCGCCGTGATCCCGTCGACGCACGTACGGGCGAAGACCGGGAGGTAATTCGCGAGGATCTCCGCGGAGAAGAGCACCTCGTAGGCCGCGAGGGGCATCATCACGTTGATCTCGAGCTGGCCGGCCGCCACCGCGTACGCCGTCGCGGCATCCGCTCCCAGCACATGGAACGCGACCATGTCGAGGCACTCGGCGGCCGACGGGTTGACCTTGGCCGGCATGATGGAGGAGCCGGGCTGGATCTCGGGGAGCCGGATCTCATCGAAGCCCGTCGCCGGTCCGCTCGAAAGCAGCCGCAGGTCGTTCGCGATCCGGACGAGCTCGAGCGCGAGCGTCCGCAGCCAGGCCGAAGCCGCGCCGAGCGGCCAGCGGCTCTGCATCGTCTCGAACGGGTCCCGCGCCACGACCAGCGGGAGGGCGGTAGCCCGGGCGTACTCGGCGACCGCCCGGCCCCGGAACCCCGGAACCGAGTTGACCCCGCTCCCGACCGCGCTGCCCCCGAGCGGGATCTCCGCGAGCGCCCGCTCGACCGGGGGCAGCCCTTCGAGGATCCGGGTGAGGGCGGTCGCGTACGCATGGAACTCGGCCCCGAGCGTGACCGGCATCGCGTCCTTGAGGTGGGTGCGGCCCGCCTTCGGCAGCCGGGCGAACTCCTCGCCTTTCTTGCGGAGGCTCTCGGAGAGCGTGCCGACGGCCCCCTTGAGCTGCGCGAGCGCGAAGAGGGTCCCGACCTGGGCCGCCGAAGGGTAGGTATCGTTCGTCGACTGGCCCCGATTGACGTGATCGTTCGGGCTCAGGGTCGCGTAGTCGCCCCGAGGCTTCCCGAGGATCTCGAGCGCGCGGTTTGCGAGCACCTCGTTGACGTTCATGTGGAACGAGGTCCCCGCCCCGGCCTGGAAGACATCGATCACGATTTCCCCATCGAACCTACCGGCGGCCATCTCCTCCGCCGCCGTGCCGATCGCACCTCCGCGCTCCGTGTCGAGCCCACCTAGCTCGACGTTCGCGCGGGCACTCGCGAGCTTGAGAAAGGCATACGCGCGAATGAGGTGGCGCGAGGCGCGCAGGCCGCTCACGGGGAAGTTCTCGCGCGCACGCAACGTCTGAATCCCCCAGTACGCCGAATCGGGGACCTCCCGGGGGCCGAGCGAGTCCTTCTCCAGGCGGGGCGGCACCATGCCCGCCCGAGCGGGGCGGCCGACAAAACGTTTAGGCTCCGCGCGCGCCTTGCGCTCGCCCTCGGGCGCGGACGGAGGCGGTGGTCGACCTCGGGGTCCTGGCAAACGATATCGTCGCGAACTCGGTCTCGATCGCGCTGCCCGGGCTGCTCTGGGCATTCCTGTTCCTGCTCGCCTGGGAACACGAACCGTTCGCCGAGAGCCTCGGCTTCGGACGCCGGTCCTTCTGGCTGCTGCTCCCGGGGTCGATCCTCGCGACGTTCGCGATCCTTCCGTTCGGCGCGATCGCGAACGACCTCGTCGCGGTCAGCCTCGGTGGGGCGGTCTTCCCGGTGGTCGTCGGCTCCCTCGCGCTGGGGCGAGTGGCGCCCCCGCTCGGCCGGACCGTAGGCCGTTACCTACTCGCGCTCTCGATCGAGAGCGCCGCCCTGCTCCTCCTCGTCCTACCGTTCGCCGCGCCGCTATCGGCAGCCCTCGGTACCGGGCTGGGAATCGGACCCGGGGCCGGCCAGCTCCTCCTCGTGGGCGCGGTCGCGGCCCTCGTACCGGCCGTCGTGGTCGCGCGCTGGGGAAGCACGCCGCTCCCCCACGGGGGCGAACCGGGCGCCGACGGGACTCCGACCGTGGTGGCCGGGAACCGGGCGCTCGCGCTCCTCCTGCCGCTAACTTCGGGGGTCCTCTTCTCGACCTTCCTGGCTTCCGAGGCGGTCCCGGGCGTCGGGATCGTCGAGCCGTTCCCGTTCTTCCTTCTTCCCCCGATCGGGGCCGGAGCGATCGCCGGGCTCGTGGCCCGGCGTGCCTTTCCCGGTGCCGAGGGGGCGGCGTTGCCGATAGCGTACCTGGCCACGACGTGGGGCGTCCTCCTCGGGGCCGACCTTTTGCGCCAGCCCCCGCTCTACGGCACCGGTCCCGCGGGCCTGTACACGATCGGTGGCGCCGGGGTCTTCGACCTCGTCTATCTCTCGGGACTCCTCGCACTGCTCGTCGCCTACCTTTCGCACCGAGCCGCGGGACGGCCGCTCGCCCCGCTACCCGGCGGCCCGTCGACGCCCACGCCGCTCGGTCGGCTCGGTCGGGCGTTCCGCGCCGGGGTCTCCGGCCGGCTCGACGAGTCGCTCCGCGAGTCCGCTCGGGCCGCCCGCGACGCCGCCCAGCAGACCCACCGCTTGCTCGGACTCGGGGAATCTCCCGAGGACCGGCCGTGGCACGGTCTCCCCGTGCCGGGCTGGGTGGTGAGCGACCAGGCGAACCTGGACGCCCTGGCGGTATCGGGAACGACCGACGGTCGGGAAGGTTTCCGGGCTTGGTTGACCGCGCGCGCGCTCGTCCGTCTCGGCCGGGACCTGGGAGAGCGGCGATTCGGCCCGATCGGGCAGCGAACGCTCGGTTTCCTCCTCGATCTCGTAGTCGTCGGGGTACCGGCGGTCGCGATCTGGGTCCTCCTGGTGCTCGCCACGCCGGGCAATCTGCTGGACGTCCTCAACAGCCTCGCGTTCAACGCCGCGATCTACGGGTTCATTGCGCTCGCATTCCTCTACCGTGTCCTGGTCGAGACCCTCACTGGAAGCTCGCTCGGGAAGCGAGCGGTCCGGTTGGTCGTCCGCGACCGCCGTCTCGGTCGGGTCGGCTTCCTCGCCTCGCTCGTGCGCAACGTCTCGGTGCTGCCCGTGTTCACGGTCCTCGGGCTGGGTGGGGCCCTCGTGGTCGCTTTTGCCCTCAAGTACGGAACGTTCGCGAGCGTCACGGTCGGAGGGGTGGCACTCCCGGGGGGTCTCCTCGCGGTCTCGGGGATCACCGCGTTCCTCATCGGCGGCGTCGCCTTGCTCGGCTCCGTGGGGATCCTCGCGATCGCCCTCTCCTCCGAGCGGCAGCGGCTCGGGGACCGCTTCGCCGGGACCTGGGTGGTTCGGGCGGCTACGCCGACGGAGACGGCCCCGCCTTCGGGAGGGACGAACCCTCCGGTGACGTCGGGACCGGGAGCGGGCCCGTCCGGGTGAGCGGGATCGCGATCGACGAAACGTTCGCCTCCCGCCCCTCGCGGTTGACCAAGCGCTCGGTGTCGATCGTGATCCGGCCGATGTCGACCTGCCCTTCGAGGAAGCGCCGGCGGACGACCTCCACCACGTCGACCGCCTTGCCGATCGCGTTCCCCCGGGCCTTGACGACGACCGGACCCGCGCCCGCGTTCAACTGGGTCACGACCTGGAAGACGTAGGTCATCGTCGGCTTCTGGCCGATGAAGACGGTCGACCCATCGTAGGTACGTTCGGCCATGGGCGTGTCACTCCCACGGGGCTACACAAGCCTTTTTGGTAGGGGAGCGACCTAGCGCCTCCCTGAGGCGGCAGACGTTCGCAAAGGTTATCGCTCGGCCCCCGTACGCGCGGACGGCGTGCAGGGGTGGCCCAGCTTGGTCAAAGGCGCCAGGTTGAGGTCCTGGTCTCGT
>VFSW01002954.1_pt1 | contig 25562 bp, 32 predicted proteins | sample 5358111 | NCBI WGS metagenome assembly VFSW01 (sample SAMN11554181, study PRJNA540505) | mine drainage metagenome | isolation source: sediment from site ElyBrook_90M | place: USA: Ely Copper Mine, Vershire, VT | collected 2017
CGTCTGTTGGGTCTGTTGTGCTTTAGCTCCAGTTGCTGGAGTTGTTCCAGTTTCTGTCCTCTTTGGGCCTGTTTCTCCATCTGGTCCCGTGTATCCAGTCGGTCCCGTAACTGTGCTCGCTGCGCCTTGTGCACCAGTTGCACCAGTGTATCCAGTAGGTCCCGTAACTGTGCTCGCTGCGCCTTGTGCACCAGTTGCACCTGTAGCTCCTGTATTAAGGGGCTGAGCGCCCGTTGCTCCCATCTCCCCTGTCGCTCCGGTAGGGCCCACAATAGAAAGCATAAGAGTGTTGTTGCCAGACTGAACAACAGGGCCCCCATTGGTCTGAATAAGAACACTTATATGATCGTAACGGGTCTGACCCGAGGTTGTTTGGGAGCACGCGATAACATTAAACTGGTCCCCCAGTGTGCCACCGCTCAACAAGAAATACACTTTATCCTTGGCAGGGGAGAGCGTCACACTAGGAATGGTCGCGGTTCCGCTGTCCACCGTAAATGTAACACTGGTCAGCGTTTCGCCACGCAACAGCCAGTCGATGTAATCAATTATGTACTGGCGGCTCTCACCTACATCTTGAACAATGGTCCCGAGCAGCATGGTTACGACCTTTCAAGCGGGTCATTGTCTTGCGGCCGTTCCAGCGTATGGTTGTCGTTTGGGCGCATAAGTTCTATCTCGCTTGGCTTCTCGAACGGAACATTATAAAGTGGCCGCGCGAACGGGGTATTATCATTCGTGCGCTCTAGTTTATCGTTTGGCCCAAGTAAAAACGTGTTACCTTGCGGTAACAAAAATACGTCCATCCTGTCTGAGATACGGAACTCCATCATTATTTTCTTCCCCTGTAAGGTCTTCAAACGTAATACACGTAGTTGTAATGTAGGACCCGAGGAGTAAACGTAGAAGGAACCCACAATGCTGTTTCAGAAACAGTTGGCAGAGGAGTAACAAGAGAAGCTGTTAGAGGAACTGCTGCTAAACGGATCATGATATTCTCCTTTAGTGTCCTATTGCAAACCACTTTAAGCCGTCTCCACCAAGATTTGGTGTACCAGTGATCCCTATTGTTACCGATGTTGCGCTAAGAGAGTAAAATGTATATGATGACAAATTATCTCCACCAGCTATAGCTGAAACATAATCACAGGCGTTGGGGAATGGCGTAGGGAACGTAATAATATACGTGCCAGTACCCCCATCAGGGGCTGTCCCCCACTGAAAAAATACCCCAGTCGCTCCGGGAGTTGTAACTTGTAGTTCAACGTACCCAGTCGTCCCAGCCGTTCCGGTATTCGTAGCAGCGCCAGCGGCTCCGGTGGGTCCTGTCTGCGTGCCCGCGGCACCGGTGGGACCGGTTGGACCAGTCCCAAGGGAACCGGTGGGGCCTGTTGCACCAGTGTTAAGCGGAGCAACCCCTGTTGGTCCAGTTCCGCCTGTTGGTCCTGTTGCTCCAACAGACCCTCCAGCCCCTGCGGTTCCGGTCGCGCCCGTAGCGCCCGTAGCGCCTGTAGCTCCAACTACTGAGTTACCAGGAGGTCCAGTGAACCCTGTCTTACCAGTAGGGCCAGTTGTAGTGCTCGCGGTCCCCGTAGGGCCTGTAGCACCCGTAGGACCAGTCCCCAAAGCGCCTGTAACGCCGGTAGGACCAGTCGCGCCAGTAGGACCAGCCGTAGGCCCGGTAGGACCCGTAATCCCGTTGTTGATAAGCACCGGTCTGGCATAAACTTGGGCTGGGCCCTGGACGAACACTGTCATATTAGCCCCCTGAAACCCCATGTTGTAGCCTGAATTCGCCATGCATCAATGCAGTCCGCACTGGGGGCGAGGAATTGTCGTACATGATGAAATCGTAATCGTAATGTCCAGGGATCAAGCCAGGTCCAGTCGCACCAGTAGCTCCTGTAGCACCGGTGATAATCTTCTCGGACACGTTCATGCTAAGAATGCGGTTAACCGCGTCATTGACCACAACCAACTGGCATCCAGTTACTCCGGAGTCGATGGACAACAGCGGTCCTGTTTGTCCCTTATTACCCTTGAAGTCGATCCGGAAATTATTGGTCAACGTCCATTGCGCGCCCGTAGGGCCCGTGGGTCCAATCAAAAACCCGCCAATCACTAGCGTTCCCGAAGGGCCCGGCGGGTCAAACTGAAATGCATCCGACCACGTAACGTTATCGCTCGTAGCGATATCCACACGAGCGCTGGTCACTACACCGGAAGGGCCCCAAGGATAATTCATTTACCACCCGCTTGCTGATGGGAACGGCGTAGAAACACCACCCCGTTGACTGCCTCGGCCGGCAAAATTACGCGGGAACCGCCAAGACTGTCCGCCATATAGGTTGCCCCGCTCGGCAGCAACGCGTGCTGTCATGATGCCGTCCCTAAACTTTTTCAGATGATACGCACCATTCTTTGCATCGGAGTAACTTTTGCTCTGCTGGTTCATCATCGTGCCTAGGACGCCGGCGAGGATCACCCGCTCGTACATTGGTAGAAGCCACCGCGGCGCATCTGGCACGTCTTTCGTGTTGGTAGGTAACACAACTGTCTTGATCACTACTGCCTTTGCGGAAAATGGGCTATTCTGCGGCCACGTAAGATGCAACACCGCATTGGGCGGTTCCATACACTCAATAAATGCAGGGTACGTTATGTGGTTCTGGTCATAGACTGTTACCAGCCGCTTGATCATCCCGCCATATTGCGGGATAAGCGTGTAGTCTTGCGTAGCCGCAAGAATGTTAAACGATATATGCTCGTTCCATGCGTTGCTGTCCGTGAAAAATTCGTCGAGAACATCGAATAACTTGCCCTTAATGCCAGCGTCAGACGCGCCCGTAAGTTCCACGCGCGCTTGGTTCATCAGCCGGTCAAAGTCTTTCTGGTCTATGGCCATGCTTTACACCCAGTTACTGCGGCGGTAATCCGCCACTCCCCTGCTGGTTACCACCACTCGGCGTACCTCCTTGTAGAGGTGCCTGCTTTACGCCGGTCAGAATACTCTGAAATATGTTCATAAACGACGTAGCTCGGGTGTCCTGCACGTCCTCAGTATCGCGGGCGAGAGCGTGCGCCACGGTGCCGTACACAAAGGCCAGCCGGAACTGCGGCTCTATAGGGACTTCCTCCCCGCTCACTGCATCGTAAGATGGAACGCCCGACCCATGCTTAAATACAAATAGGTCAGGACGCAGGCGCCGGCCCTCCAGTAAAGCCGTGTTGAACGCCACCAGAAGTGAAATATCGTCATAGCGATATGGAACAATGCGGTCGAGCAATAGCGTGCGCGCGTCGTCAATGTAATCTTCAACTGAGGATAGGCGTAAAGACATGAAAAGGCTCCCGGTGGTTAGCCGGGAGCCTATTAGACTTCCGTTAAGGAAGCGTTAGGAAGCTGGCGTGACTTGCGCCTGAACGAGCGCCTTACCATCGACAACTTGATATCCGTAAACCTGGAGGCCACGAAGAATTTGGCCAAAGGTCAACTCAGACCGCAGGGTTTCCACCTTGCTAATCTGCGAGGCAAACGTAAGTCCGTGAGCATGGCCTGCAAAGATCGGCCATTCGCCCGTGTTGAACTGCGCGCTGTCCGAACCGTTGTTCGGAAGCAAGTTGCTGATATACAAGGTGAAACGATCCACCATGCCCAGCCGGCCATTACGCAGCATCGAAACGCTGTCACCGCTCAAGTAAGCCTGACGGAGTTCCGACTGCTTGATCATGCGGCCAGCCCAAGATGGCATCACGACCCAACGCCCCACTTCGGGGATATTCTGCTCGTCGAGGACCTGACCCATACGCATCAGTACGTCCAGGAGTTCGACTTGGCCAGTGCCGGCGTTACGGCCGACAACCGAGAGCGGCGTGCCTTGGACGCCCAAGTTCAGCGAGCCGGTAATAACACCGGCAGCCGTACCTTGGTTGGCAGCGGCCATCTGACCAACGATGCCCGTAAGAACGTCTTGGTCAACGGAAATCTTAAGCTGCTGCGCGGCGTCGTCCGACCACATGGACAGAATGTTCAGATCGCTCTGGACTTCCATCACGTCATCGAGGATCAGCGAGAAATACTTGCCGTTCCCGACGTACAACTCGACCGTGCCGCCAGTCGGGCGGTCGAGCCCGAGCAAGCCGTCAGCGTCGTAGTTGTGAATGGTGATCGTCGGCTTGGTCCGGATTTTCACCCGGTCGCCCTTGTTCTTGATTTCGCCCTCGTAGTCCGTATTGCTGATAGCCGCAAGGACCGTGCTGGCATAAAACTTCTCGATCAACTTACCCGACCAGATTTCCGGGATAAACCCGGTAGCCTGGAGCGAATTGCCCGAAGAACCGGTGGGATAGATCGCTGGCGTCGAGCCAGCGGTTGCACCCGGAAATGCGCCTGACGGAATACCCATTGTAGCCCCCGTTTTGGGGACGATATACGCCCCCGGTTATCTAATTCTGCCCTCACGTTGGGCGGCGAAGATGAGCGCCTCATCGCTGGCTTTAGCAGCGTCGCGGCCGGCGTAAACGCCTTTGCGAACATTGTCATAAAATCCTGCAACTTGTGCGCGGGTATAGATTGGCTTATCGACGGACACCTGGCTATCACCAGTTGCCGGCCGTGCCTTGCCAGGAGCCGCGAGCGTTTCCAGATGTACCGCAGGTTGACGAGGCGGCGCGTTATATGCCGGCTGGTTCTGCGGGTCTGTGCTCACCTGACCCGTGGCTTGTTCCTCAGCGAGGAACCCCTTGAAGAACGCTATGACCCGAGGGGCTTGCGCCGCTTGAACCGCATTGTTCAACATTTGCTGTCGTACAGCACCAGAGTAAACATCCCGTAAACGAAGCCACACCTTAAAGCGCTCACTCACATTAACTTCGCGCCAGTTAGGCAGTTCGCTGTCCAATTGCGCATACATAGTGCGTTTGGCGTTTTGGATTTGGGTCTGTCTAAGCTGTTGATTTTCCTGCTCTAATCGCGATAGTTCAGGCGCTACAGCTTCCTTAGCCTGTCGCGCCACCACATCAAGCAGCGCCTCTCCGTAATTGGACTTATCCTCCGCCGTAACAAACGTTTGCGTCTGCGGGGTTTGCGGACGAGTCTGCGTATCCCCTTGTAAACGCTGGATATTTTCCTGCGTTCTCACAAGTTCGTTACCCATTTCCTGCAACTGCTCCTGCATGGAGCCAATCGTAGTCTGCGACTGCTCGTAGCGGCCCCGCATCGAGTGATACCTATGCTCCCACTGCTCCGGGGTTACCGGTGGCGCGGACTGATGTGCCTGAACTACTGGATCAGGTGTAGAGGTATTGGGTGGCTGAGCGGGTGTTTGTTCCCGCATAGGTTCAGGAGCCGCAACGATATTGATGGGGCGGTCGGGATCAGTGTTACCGGGCGGTAACGGTGCGTGGGAATATACTGTGGCAGGAGGTTCGGCGGACGGTTCTGATTTATAAAAGCTTTCAGCGAGAGCCGCTGCGCGCTTTACCGAGTCGGGGATGCGAACGCTTTCGTCCACGGGGGAAGTGGTTTCTTGAACACTCATCGTACTCTCCTATGGCGCACGCGGTTATTACGGCGTGGGCTTCGGTGTACGTTCTATAGCGCATTCGTTAAGAGTCCTTAACAGCGCCTTGAGAGACTGCGCGCGGCCCTGCATATTGAGAACAGAAGCCGCATCGGCGCTCACTACCAGATCGGCCTGCGCGTCCGCGAACTCTTTAAGGGCAACCAAGAACTGATTAAAGGCGTCTGGGCTTGCGTTTCGTATACGTAACGCAGCAACCCCAAGATTTGAAAGCTGGGCCATTTACCCCCCTATGCCAGGAGAGTCCCCGCTAGATAGATTGGTATCCGGAACGCCGGCCGGTTGCGAAATTGGGGAGGCTTTCGCATAGTTATTCATCGAGGAGTTGGGGGAAGCAAGCGCGTTAAGTGTCCCGCGGTTTGGGAGAGGGGCCTGTTGAGAGCCCTTTCCCGCATGAACCGTGGTCTGGCCACCCTTTGAAAGGGGCTTCATCTGGTGCTTAAACACTTGGTGGCCCTCCAAAAGGCATAGGCAGAGTAGCGCCGGGACTGGCCACTTGCGTAGGTGGAGCAGCTTTCCCGTATTGAGTTTGACCCGCCATCGGTTTAATACGTCCCGCTTGGCCTGGTGGTTTCTGCCGCAACGAAGGAGGGCGAGAACCTAGAACAAATCTCGGGCGTTCACCCGGCGTCGGGGCCGACTTCGGCGTAGAAGACTTTACCGCAGCCATTAGCGGGCGCTCGTAATACCATCACGAGCAGGCAGCGAACCAGAAAAACCAAACATCTTGGTGCGGCCACCAACCGCAAACTTCTCGCCGGGGCCCTTCTCGTCTGGCTTACCAGTTTCGCCTTTTTCCGCTTCGCCGGCTTCTTGTTCTCCAAACATTTTAGTGCGGCCACCCTTGGCAAACGTAACATCGTGAGCTTTCTCAGTCGCTTCCGCGCCTGCGTCGCCCCCGCTGAAACTCTTGGATTTATCCGCCATGATATATCTCCCGATAGGACTATTTAATCCCAATCGGAATTCTACAATTCATAGGTTATTAAAGCATTAACCCACGGTTTATATTCGCCATACGATCCAGTAAATAAGGGTTGTCTTTGAATTTTCCAGACCCCAAATTACAATTGTGACATAACAAAACGAACTTAACGGGTTTTGGAGAACCGTGGATATGGTGAGTATGCCAATCTTTTTTCCACCCCGAAGTATTGGACATACAACACGCACAACACCAATTTTGTGCCTTAAATTGGGCTGTCCTAGCGGTTAATGTGTGCCCATAGTTCTTTAAAAAATCTAATTCAGCCCTTCTGGCTCTGACCTTTGAAGTTCTTCCATACGCAAGAGCCGCTAAACGCTGTGTTGGCCCAGCGTTATAGCGACGTTTATCATTTGCTTTCGCGTCATTTTTATCAGCGTAAGGCATTATTCAAAATCCGCTGGGTCAATGCTTTGTATAATACGACCTTGAAACCCTTTACCCCGCCAGCGGGCTTCAATTTCGTTAGGTATGTGCCACGCCATGTTCACCAGCGGCGTATCAAGTCGCGACTCCGCCAGCGGGTAAGTATGGTCTGACACAATTGGTATGGATGTAGAGGGTGCATAATGTCCAATTTTCTTTGATCCAGGCTTTTCGTAAATGGCAGCAACATGCCGCTGGTCCAGTTTTAGCAGCCGTAAGGCAATCGCGGCTCTACCGGGGAACGCAGCCAGCCGAAGGGGTCCGAACATTTTGTATTCGTTCAAAAGTTGAAATCGCTTATTGAACTGCCACTTCTTAACACGGCGGTTTAGCGTCTTTAGCCGCCCCTCAAAATCGTCCTCTGTAATCATAGGAACCATATAGGGTGCTTTACCCGGCTTTAAGAACACACGTATGTTACCGCCATACCTCACGGGGAATTGAGCAGCGGCTATATGCATGGCCAAATCATCGGCAATATGTAAAAAGGACTCATAGCTGTAAGTACGTGGGTGTTCGTGATAAAACGTGTCAAACTGATTACGGTCCAATACAGACCCCAAATAGTGGTTCTCAATCACTATCATAGTAGACGGTTTCTTGAGAATAAACAGACAGTCGATAAGCTTCGTCAGGTCTTCAATGTGCGCAAACACATTGGTAAACGTGATAACGTCGGGATTACCGTGTCTTAGCACATATTGGTGCGCCGACGCATAATCTAAAAACGCCTGATCTACAGGGTGGCCGGCAGCGGAGCAATCGGCAGCGGCGCCAGTCGGCTCAATACCAGACGTAATAGCACCTCTCTCACGGAATACATTGAGAAGACTACCATCATTGCAACCCACATCTAATACCTTTAATCCCTTAACCGGCCCATGGTCTTCAACCGAATTGACAAACCCAATCATCCCGTCAAGCACATCTTGCGTCTGTCGTGCACGATAATGATACGCCGGCGAGAACAATAGCTTCTTATCCACCTGAAACCGCTGATGGGCTGTCTTGCATCGTGTACAAAAAAGCACCTCAATGGGGTATTCTTGAACATGTCGCTCGACCCCAATCGGCACAAGGTCATCCGGAAGCGGATGCCGCCCCAGGTTAAGCACTTCGGTTAGCGGGCTTTTGCGACACACTTCGCATTTGGTGATTTCACGCATGAGGGAGCGGCCTTACAAAATAGTTGATCAGTTGTGTTGCATCGTGGTTTCCAGGATACCATCGAATGGGGAGCAAGTCCAGTAGCTCCAGATACGCCAGCGTATTCACGTCCCACGAAATTGTACCAGTAGCACGAACGCGAAGTTTCACTATATGTTTAACCGCATGGTACAGTTCAGCAGCATACTGAGCCGGACAAACCCACGCCGATCCACAAAATCGCCAACATATAGCGCCGTCATCTATGGGTTGCTTCGGCCAGCATCCGGGGATCGAAATAGCATCGTGCGGGTGCTCGTCCACAGTTCGCAAAAATTCTTTCACAAGGTCCTCGGTGATACCTGGCTGTTTGAACAACGTATATTCCAGCCATACAAAATTATCTACTTCGGGGTGGCGTTTTGCGGCTATCGCCAGCCACTCAAACCGCTGGAGTATAGCAATGTTGGACCGTACCATATCCATAGGTGTTTCAAATCTGTCAGGAGCTGGCGAACGATCCGACGGTTTAAGACTAGGGTTCTCTGCCAGAAATCTAGAAGCCCAGCAACTATCTAGAGCGTATCCAATACCAAACTCCATTGCGTCGGTCGCCGCGACTAACTTACCCCCAAGAGACCGAAATTGGTCCTCTGTCAGATGTTTTGCCTTGAACGCAGGAAAATACCCCGTGAATACCCTGGTGGTCATTTTTCTTATTTCGCCTCCAACCAGTCTTGGTTCTTTTGATACCATGCGACTGTATTGCGCAGGGATTGTTCCAGCGTATGGGGCGGTTTCCACCCCGCTGATTTCAACTTACTGCCGTCGAGCCCATAATGCCAGTCGTGTCCTGGCCTCGTAAGGGAAAAATCTTCATACTCGTAATGCAACTCCTTACCCAAGTAACTAGCAATCATTATAGCTAGTTCAAGGTTTGTAACAGCGCGGCCACCCACTACATTATACCGCATAGGCCAATCCATAGCTCCGTCAGTGTGCATTTGGGGTGATCCAAGATCAACTAGCATAAACAGCATCGCATCCGCGGCGTTCCGCGAATGAATATAAAACCTTGTCCCCACGGCAGTTTTCGAGCCATGTATTGTAACTGGGTCACCCCGCATAATTTTGCGAATTGCAATTGAGGGAAACTTAAACGGGCTTTGTAGTTCTCCAAAATTATTCATGAGGTTAACTATTATAATGGGCACATTGTACGTGCGCCAGTACGAGAAAGCGTATGCCTCCTGTGCCGCCTTCGACGCGGAGTATGGACTAGACGGCATTATCGGCGCCCACTCCTTGTGGAACGTGTTTCCGTCTGACTGGCCATACACCTCATCTGTGGATATGTGCATGAATGCTTTTGGCTTCACGATCCTCGCGTACTCCAGCATCGTTAGCATAATTTCAGTGTTGGCACGGATCGTATAGAGGGGGTCAATGATCGACTGCGCTACATCCGGCATAGACGCAAGATTAATGATGTAGTCCACTGCGCCAATCTTCTCGGCCATCATGTAGGAAATAGGAGCGCGCAAGTCGTGTGTGAAGACCTTCACCCTGCCGCTATATAAAAACTCCTGCCCTAGCCCCACGGTAATCCTATCCGTAAGTCCCTTATGGCGGAACGAGTCAATACCAACAATATCCCACGTCGTATTGATAAGAAAGTGCCGCATGACGTGGACCCCAATGGAGCCGCCGATGCCGGTTATTAGGAGTCGCTTTCTCATGGCATTTTCCCATATGTGGTATGGCACGCATACATCCATGCCGGATCAAAATTACCAGTCCCCCGGCTTAAGTGCATCGTGATTGGGTCCGCGGGGGTGGGATTATTCTGCGGTGACGAGTATCGTGGATCGTGATTGATAGGTATATGGCATAACGCAAGGCGCCTGCCAACCCCCACATCTTCGGGGATGGTACGATCTGGCGGGATATCATTAAGCGCTATAACAGCAGCGGCGCTCAACCAATACCCAAGTCCGCCAGAAGGATTTCCCTCATATACATAGCCCGTGGCTGGAAAGTTTTCGTAACCCGACTTCAACAGGCGGGGCACATGTATCCATGTATCCACACACGCCTGAAACACATAGTCGTATTGATGTTCAATCGCCCACGCGCGAGCGACCTGCATCTTGGTAGGGATATCGGAGTATTTGTCCCCAGTTGTCACTTTAAGTTCGTCAAACCACAAATCCTGTGAAACATCCCCAACTACAAACCTGTAGTCGCAGTTAGGCCACTCGTGTATCCACGTATGCCTAGCGGCCGTCTGGCACCCGTTCTGCCGGTCAGCTTCGCACGACGTTATAAGGACCAGCGGGCGCATCAATAGTTCTCCCACATACTGGAGTTGTGATCAGCTTTATACCACCGCATCGGTAGTTTCCCAGTTTGTTCGGCTCTAGCCATAGTGTTTGGATCAAACGTCACCTTCTTTGTCACGTTAAGATGAAGCAACGTAAGCGCCTGCACAAGGTTTTTGTAGTCCTGCACAAACTGGCGTGGGACGATAATAAGCCCACCGCAGAAACGCCAGCACGGGTTGTCATCATTGATCTGGCCAATAGGCCAGCAGCCGGGGATAGCAAAATCATGCTTCTTGATACGCCCCAAGAATGAGTTCATGCTGGCTACAGACCATCCGGGAATATGTGCCAGCCCATAATCGACCCACACGAATGTATCCGCGGTGTCGTCCATACGAGACGCATCGTACAGCCACTGAAACTTCTGGTGCGTCACACAGTGGTATGCCAGCGTATTCTTCTGTGGGTTGTCTGAAACTGCCCATATAGGATCAAATGTTAGGTTCTCTATAAGGTTGTAAAGCCATGTAGACGTGACAACGCCATAGAACGGGCTCACGGGCGCCTTAAGGCCCCGCAACTCCTCCCCCAGTTTCCCATACTCCGCGGGCGGACGCGGATGGCCAGCAATGGGAATATACCCCGTGACGACTTTTACTTTGGCTTTTGCCATAACATCTTCTCCACATCCTTCGCCGAGATGGTTCCAATGCGTGCCTCGGCATCTTTGAACCCGTAGGAAATAACAATCCTGTCGCTATGCACAGGATGCCAACACATGCCGGCGCAGAACTCGATCACTTTGTCATTGAATACAAAAGGCTTCGATATGCGCAGCACATCAAACGCTGAGCCATACATAATAAACCTATGCGAGTAGTACCGGTTCTGCGTTCCAGGAAGGAAACGTGCTTCATGGATGATAGCAAGCCATCCCTCCCTGAACTCGATTAACTGCGACCCGCCGCTAAAATGTCGTATGTCTTGCTCGGGCTCATGTTTTATAGCCGTCTCCCCGTCAGTATTTACCACTTCACCAGGGCGGTACATGAACGAAATACCCAACGGGGTGCTCACAGGGGCCCAATTCTTCTCGTACTCTTGCGGCATACGCAACATGCGCTTCCAATTATCATCTACGAACCACTGTTCTCCGCTTTCACATTGGAGTGGCGCAAGAACTTGCTCGCATACTCCCCCAGCGTTCATTTCGCGAACTGTGGAGGAAGTCCACAGTTGATCCTTCCACGAAAACAGCCGCATATCCTCGAACCCTAGGACCGGCTTGAACAAGGGCGCGGGCATGTTACTGGGCGGTAATATCTCGCCTGCGGAAAGTATCGAAAAGTCATCCCTTAAGCAAGTGAGAAAATTTCTAGTACGGATCGGGTTATCATCATTCAGCGGCCCAAGCGGGTTTCCCGCAATGAAATACCGGCCATTTTCCAGGTTATAATTTACCGTCCTGATTACAGCATATAGGATATCTTCATGCACCGTTACAGACGGGTTCATGGCTGTCCAATTGGGTTCTGCCTTGAAATCAAGTTTCTTCCACTCCCATGAGGGCGCCACTTCTTTAAGCGGTTTAATGTAATATAGCAGATTTGAACGCGCTAACTCCCTAGAGAACCCATATGGGCCCTTCTTAAGCGCCAATTCATTACAGATATCGAACCCTCGCTCTCTCTTATCTGGCAAATAATACGCGCATATCGAAAACTCGTCCTTTATCCCGCACTGGTATACGTAGTCGTTGACAAATAGCGCATCGGTGGATAGCGGGATATTGATGCCGGCTTCCGAAAAAATAACCGATGCAGCATTCTCGCCTTTGTCCCGGTAGTTCTTTGCCAAGTCGAACAGCGTCTCGGCGCGGGATGGGCGCATGTTATACGCAACCAGCGTTTCGCGTATAAATCCAGCCTCGTCCCCCAAATCGCGCAAGCAATACGCATAGCACTGCTGCGCACTCCACACCTCCTCGTTCCATCCACCGGCCGCAATGCGGCGTTTGTACCACTTCGCAGCATCGCTTGGCTTACCAGCATCACGATAGGACTGGGCAAGATAGTACATGTACCGCTCGTTATTGGGCTCGTCCTTAAGCCCTTGCTTGAGTAGTTTGATATCACGCCTGTACTTGTCTGGACGATTGGAGCCGTCCGCATGGTCGATAAACTCCGCATCGGCGCGCGGTATCAAGCCAGCACTGAGCACATTGAGGTATTCGTGCGTCACACCTTTGTATAATCCAAGTTCATCCTTATGGACAAGGCGCCGGTTCTGATAGGTTAGGGCCCCGGCAGTCTGGTACATATCCCAAGCAGGACCTGTGCGTCTGTCCATCCATTTAGGATCATGCACGCGCAATTCCATATCCGCATCCATCAAGAGCAGATAATCCCACTCAAACGCGGGGGACATAGCCGCAGAGCGAGCGGCCATTAGTGCAGCATTTCGCGCGTTGGACCAATCAATAAAGGGCGCAGAACCAACGATGCAAGGGATATTTTTAGCGACAAAAAAATCCCGAATAACTTTTACCGTGTCGTCGGTGCTGCCAGTATCTACTATCACAGCGCAGCTTATGTGGTTTACGGTGCTCTCAAGAGCACGCACAATGCGCGCACTCTCGTTTTTGACGATCATGTTGAGACAAAGACGCATGACTGGGGTCTTACGCATGACGGGGTTCTCCAGTGGTGTGGTTATTTCACACCGCTGGATTTATGTCAAGCGTCAACCGGCGCCTTTGATACCCGGAGAAATCTGGATGGCAGGGCCAGTGTATCCGAGCGCGGGGTTCCACCACAACGCGCCGTTGACTTGTGGGTCAACCGTGGGCAGTTGTAGGATCGTCTGAGCAACAGGCCCCATAGGGCCTTGTGGACCACCAGGAGGTTGTGGGCCCGAGCCACCACCGGCGCCCGTTCCTGTAGCACCAGTTCCGGTATAAAATCCCGGTTGCGTACCGGTTGGGCCGGTCCTGCCTGTTGGGCCCGTATTGCCACCCGGACCATTAGGTCCAGTGGGGCCAGTGATACCGGTTGGACCAGTAGTGCCGGTCGCATTGGTATGGCCAGTCGGACCAGTTGCAGTGGCAGGACCCTGTATACCAGTGTTTCCCGTAACACCAGTGCTTCCCGTAGGCCCTGTAGGACCTGTATATCCTTGCGCGCCCGGCAAACCAGTATATCCAGTTGGACCGGTAGGGCCAGTAAATGAGCCCCAAGCGCCCGTAGGTCCAGCATACCAGAACGCAGACGTGAAACCAGTCGTACCTGTAATACCCGTCACAAATTTCGTATACACTCCACCGGTAGGACCAGTTGGACCAGTCGTTCCCGTGGCAGTAGCGTTTGCTCCTTGATAACCCGCATAGCCAGCAGGGCCAGTAACGGCCTGTGTATTAATGGTGTGCGCAACCTCCAACATGACAACCGGAATTTGGTTATCGTCGTAGCTGTCGGGCGCCTCATTAGGCTGTTCGATTACGGTGCTAGCCATGTCCCATTACCCCGCGGATACTGTCAGTACGCCGCCATTACTCCAAAGCTGTCCCTTAACGTGGGGGTCAGCAACCGGAGGAGAAAACTGAAAGAAACTCGCGCCGGTATTTCCAGTAAGACCTGTACTGCCAGTTGCGCCCATTGGTCCGGTAGGTCCCTGTAACCCTATAATTCCAGTAGTACCTGTAGGACCAGCATAACCCGTGGCCCCAACGCTTCCAGTCGTTCCACCAACCGGACCTGTAAACCCAGTTATGCCAGTATACGTAGACGGGCCAATAGGGCCAGTCCAACCGCCCGGACCGGTAACACCAGCCGGCCCGACATACCCATTCGGCGCAGTGGCGCCCCCGATACCGGTAGGACCAGTAGGACCAACAGGGCCTTGCTGGCCTCCAGTAGGACCTGTAGGACCCGTTACAGTACCTGATGGGCCCGTGGGACCAGTTGAACCACCCGCAAGACCAGCGGGGCCTGTATTACCGGTAGAACCGCCAATGCCGCCTGCGTTAACTGCGTCAACAAGCTGCTTAAGCCACCAACTTCGTGTACTCGCGTCAACGTTCGTATATTCCGGGATCGGACCATCGGGAAATGCGGGATTGGTCATGTTCCAGGTCCCTTTGAAATCGTAAGTGCCGCAGAGCTAGGGCCGACTGAGCCCGAGAAACCCGTGGCATTCAAGTTAAGCCACACATATCCGGTGACACCGGGACTAGAAGTAGGTGGCACAAAAATACCAAATGGAACAACTGTACCTGTAGGACCAGTTGGACCAGTGGCCCCAACAAAACCGATTAGACCCAAAATACCGGTAAGACCTGTAGCACCAGTGTAGCCAGTAGAACCTGTGGCACCAGCAGGGCCGCTAGCCCCTGTAATAGGCCCAGTAGGACCAGTAGGACCCGTATTACCATAAGGGGCGCCCTGCGACCCCAATACGCCTTGTGGCCCTTGGTTACCCGTAACACCAGTAGGACCAGTATTGCCAGTCGCGCCGGCAGGACCTTGTTTACCTTGCGGACCAGGAAGCCCAGTCCCGCCAGCGACAAATCCAGTCGGGCCCGTAACACCAGGATTACCGGCTGGACCAGTTGGGCCTGTGGCGCTACCCGTAGCGCCAGTAGGTCCTGTATTGCCGCCAATACCGCCCGTTCCGGAATTGATGGCCGCGACCACCTGTGCAAGGATCAAACCCTGCTGATTGCGGTCGTACTGAAAGGCGGATGTGATACCGGCCATGTGGAACCCTCGAAATGCTCCCAACCGTACTGGGAAGCTGTTACTGTCTTATTAACGCCTACCAAAATGCCAACGGCACGCGTTCTGCAACGTCAGGAGGAAGGATCGTAGGGTGCGCCACAAAGTTAACTTTTCGTTGAACCGCATGTAGGCCAGGTATACCGAGAGACTCATCAAACTCCTTAGCACCGGGCGGTGTAAGGACATTTTCAAAGTCATACTCGAACTTTGGCGTACTTAACCGTTCGTTCAGGTACGCCATAGTTGCAACCGGCTTCCGGGCTAAGTCTTCGTACTTAACCATTATAAGATGTTCTCTGTCGGGTCCATAATAAGCATCCCGCAATGCGTTAAAGGCAAAACCAAGAATACCTGTAGACTTCAAATATAGCGGAACGCGCTCGTATACCGTTGTGTTGGCAACCGAAATAAGACGGCTTACCTCCATCGGATGCGCGTGAAGGAGGCGCTCTAGACTATCCACAATGTCACGAGGACGACGCACACAAGCGATCACCTTGCACTCGGGATACAATTTTACCAGCAACGATAAGTGCGCGCACCACCGGCGGTTCGTGTCCACATCAATATGCCCAGGAACTGGAGGCCCATAATACGAACTGAACAAACCACGGAGAATATCCGCACGTTGTGTATCGTCCATAAGACACGCCGTTTCGTTGGTAAAGTGGCTCATCTGTTCTTGAAGGGTCACAAACACCTGTCCAATCGGCGACTGAAACGACGCCGTGAATGCAGGGTTCTGCCTTAGCAAAGCGGCCAACAACGTTGACCCTGATCTTGGTAAACCACTGATAAAGTGCACGGGGGTATCCTATTTATCCAACTCCAGGAGATATGGGGACTGCCTTCGGACCCGGTTGGTTTCCTACCACATTTGCTGTACGAGGCGCAAGCCCCTGTGGTCCATTCCCTCCACCCGTCAATGGGCTATGTTGCGCCCCTTGACTAGCAGCCGCCCGAGCCTGTGCGCTATCAGGACCGGTTCCTGCATCAATTGCAGGGTTATTAGTAGTCGCGCCACCGGACGCGTTACCTTGCGGTAACGTGCCGATATGCGTCGGCATCCCCTCTGGCAGTTGTGTCTGTTGGGCCAGAAGCCCCGCCGTAAGCTCCGTGGATATACGCTGAACGCCGGCTTCAACGCCCTTGTGTATACCTTCCTCGACCTGTTGCGTAAATCCGCCTTGTTTCTGTTGCTGCTGCTCTTGCTGCTCCATCTTTTCTATCTGTTCCTCTGGCGGCACAATCTCGTCGCCATCCAAACCAATAGTCGAAGACACCGATCTAAGAACAGAGGCACGACCCTTGAGCCCGACAATCTTCTGGTCAGTCGGATTATTGGTTGCTTGCAAGAACTCGATCTGGCGCTGCCGGATCGTCTCGCGTTGGACTGCTACATTAACCCCCTGAACGCTGATCTTTTCCTCGCCAGTGAGCAGGCCAGTAGTATCCGTCAACATGATTAAGTCTGCCAACTGGAGTAAGGCTGGTTCGAGAACGTCCCTGTCGATATTTGCCGAGACCGTTTGGAGTATCTTGGAGGCATTCCCCATAAGCATAGCCAGCCCGCTGGCGGTTCGCCCGGCGCCTCCAGCACCAGCTTGACCACCGACATACTTCGGTATTGCTGAAACATCGTCCGCTATCGACACAAATTCCTGGAAGACACTGATTAGCTGCTGCGCGTTTGAGGTAGGCATAAAAAAGCTGATCGGCGGTTGGTTGTTGTTCCCAACTGGATCGCTGCGGGTGTGCCATCTTTTCCATGGGTACATGTCCTCTCCGGTTTCATCGGGGGAGAGACGATCATCCGACACGACCACTTGCGGGCCGGACGCAATCGCGAGATTGTTTAGCAGTCCGCGAACTGTGGCGTTCGCCGCCTCCTGCATATCAGTAAGCAAGTCCGTCAAGCCATTTCCTACCGGCGTACCAGGAACTTTTTCAAACGACGTAATAAAGTACGGGTGACGCTGGCGTGGGCTAGGAGACAGGTGTGCTTTGATGACATGACTGCCAATACACCAGACTTGCACAAAGTAATCGCGTAGCTCATCAGGAACAGCCAAACCATAATCTTGAAGTACACGTCCCTGAACACTTCCGTTAAACTCCATCATTGAGAGCATAGCCGACCGGTTCCATGCCGGGTTCTCTTTATTTTCAAGAACAGCACGTTCCGCGTCGGTTGTATCCCAGTTATCGTACAACCCGCCCCGGCCGAACTCGTCCAGCACAGCCCTGATTTCGTCCTGATTATACCCCGGAAGATCGAGCAAATCGTTCAATTCAGCCCTGGTAATACGCAGTTTCTCGATAACATTGGCGTTCTCAATATCGGACACCCCCGGCGTAAACCATAAATCGAACGGGGACACACGACACCACGTCAATTTTGGCTGTTGCGACACAATAGGCTGGCCACCCCCTTTTGGCCATACAACCGTGGGTATCACTTTAACTACTGGACCTTTAATAACTGCAAATGGAAACACAGGAAGGTCCACAAGGAATTCCGCCATCGCGTGGTAAAAGCTTCCTTCGCGCAGCATATCCTCGATTTTGTCCTCGCTATCGCGTGCCTGCTTCGTCGCTTTCTTCTTGGCCGCGTCAAATGCCGACTCCATAAGAGCCGTCCGTCGCTGCTGTATCGCGGACGGAGGCGGCTGTTGTCCTTGCGATGCTACAAGCGTAGCCTCATGCTGCATCAACTGGTCAATTTGCTGTGTGATTTCAGGGGGTACAGTAGGGTTGGACGACGGACGAATACCCCATGGACGGTCCTGCGACAAGTAAATATCCCGCAGAAGGGAGCTAGCAGCCCGGCACTTCTGCGCGATAATACGCACATATATTTCGCTGCCGCCGAACCGGCGAATGTCGTTCAGGCGATTGGCGTCATACTGCCCATTAAATGTCCGCAGGGAAGCAAGCAAGCGTTCGGACCATCCGGCGGATGTATTGCGATGGTTACGGAAAATTTCAAATTGGCCCTTTATATACGAAACAAGCTGCTGCGGGTCCTGCTGCTGGGGCTGCTGCGCAGCAGCCTTATCTTGCGCGCGTTGTGCCTCCTGCTGCTCAAGAACGGCTGGCGGTATGACCTGTAGAACGCCGTTTTGCCCTAAACCCATATCCGACATTGTGACTTCCTGCGCCGCGGGTCTGTAGGGTAGCTCGCAGGCGCTAACGATCCGTTAAGAGTTAATGGGTGAGGGTCCATAGATGGATGAAGAAACTATTGAAACCGGCTTTGTTACCGCCGCGGTAACTGTTCCCGCGCCCGTAGCACCGGAAGTCCCCGCTGTCATACCACTACCAAAGTTGAGCCCAGGGTCATATGTAACCCTTGCGCGCGAAATGGCAATGGAGGTACGTGATCGCGACGTAGTGCTGGCGGACTACAAAGTATCCGATGCCCAATATGAAGCGCATATATTAACAAATGAATTCTACAAACGAGCGTTTGAAGCCTATTGCATCGAGTGGAAAAGTGCGCTATCAACCAACCAACGTATCAAAGTACAGGCGGGCGCTGCGCTTGAAGACAGTCTCCCTGCATTGGCAAATAGGATGACAAGTGGTAGGGAAAACCTTTCCTCGGTCGCCGAAGTCGCCAAACTGTTCACAAAACTCGCCGGCGCTGGCGAAGAAAAACGTGAAGGGGTTCCAGGTGAAAAATTTACCATCAACATCCAAATCGGCGACAAAAACCTCAAAGTCGAAGCCAATCAATCCGTCCCTGGAGAACCCATTCTCACGTTGGAACCCCCCGAACAAATCCCCTAAAATAGCGCTATTCGACATTGAAACGGCGCCGTCGCTCGGGTATTTCTGGGGCAAGTTGTACGAAACCAGCATCATAGGGGTGGAAGCCCCATGGTATATGTTGTCATTTTCGTATAAGTGGCTGGGCGAGCGAAAAATATACACGCGCGCCCTATGTGACTATCCTCTATATGAGAGTAATTTGGACAACGATTTTTACCTTGTCAAAGACTTATGGAAGGTACTGGACGAGGCCGATATTGTGGTCGCGCACAATGGCGACAAGTTCGATATTCGCAAGACGAACGCCCGGTTCATAAAATACGGGATGAAGCCACCTTCTCCATATAAGTCGATTGACACCCTCAAAGCCGCACGAAAGTATTTCCAGTTCGAGAGCAATCGCCTAAATGACCTTGGGCAATACTTTGGGCTCGGGGGAAAGCTTCCCAACACTGGGTTTGATCTGTGGAAGCGTACCATGCAGGGGGATTTGAAAGCGTGGGACTTAATGAAAAAGTATAACCACCGGGATATTATTCTCCTGGAACAGGTGTACGAAATCCTTCGTCCGTACATGACGACACACCCCAACCTTAACATCTACAACAACACGCTCAACTGCACGGCGTGCCAATCTCCCCACATCCAACGCCGCGGAACTATGGTATCATTGACACAGAAATATCATCGTTACCACTGCCAAGAGTGCGGGCATTGGTTCAAAGGGCCAAATGTGAAAGCCAGATGGGTATTTGATGGGCGATCTTAATTACACAGCGCCGCCAACCATCGCGGAATTCATGCGGTCGCAAGCATTCGGCAGGATAATAGCGGGGCCTGTGGGATCAGGTAAAACTACCGGATGCGTTATAGAGTTGTTGCGGCGGTGTATAGAACAGGCCCCAGCGACGGATGGGGTTAGATACACCAGGCACGCTATAATAAGACAAACCCTCCGCCAGCTAAAGGACACAGTTTTACATGATTGTGAGTCATGGCTTAGTGGTATAGGACAGTGGAAAGTATCGGAGAGTACGTTTCACGTTCGCTTCAACGATGTGGTGTCGGAATGGGTATTCATCCCCCTAGAAAATGCGGAAGAACAAGCACGTTTGTTGTCCATGCAGCTAACGGGTGCGTGGTTATCCGAGGCTATCGAGATGAATTTGGATGTTATCGGGCCGATATCTGGCCGACTAGGACGATATCCCAGCGCCAAGCGCGGGACGCCTACGTGGTTTGGCATAATAGCCGACACAAACATGCCGACTGACATGACTCCGTGGCAACAATTCATGGAGAACTTACCGCCGGACTGGCAAAAATTCAAGCAGCCAAGCGGGTTATCTCCAAATGCCGAGAACCTTAATTGGCTGGTACAGAACAAGGAGACAATGGCGCTCCCCCTTGACCATCCGGCAAGACTAGCGCAAGGTCGTCGGTACTATGAACGCTTTGTAGAACAGTTCGGCGAAGACAGTGATTGGTGCCGGCGCTATGTAAAGGCGGAGTATGGCAATGACCCCAGCGGTGCGGCTGTTTTCAAGGAAAGTTTTCGGCCGGACTTTCACATTGTACCTGAAACGCTCCTCATCCCCGGCTATCCATTATTGGTTGGTCAAGATTTCGGTCGCAATCCCTGGAGTCTCATCTGTCAGATGGATCACATGGGGCGTCTCCTCGTTCACGAAGAAGTCCCCGCCACCAACACAGGACTAGAAAAACATGTCAACCAGAGTCTCCGCCCCCGCCTCATGTCGAGCAAATACCTCGGGTTCAAAGTCGCGCTTATCGGCGACCCGGCTGGCGTCGCAAAAGGAAGCGTCGCTGAGGAAAGTTGCTTCGATGCGCTTAAGCGCCTTGGATTTTCAGCTATCCAAGCTCCGACAAATGATATTGCACCCAGAATACGTGCAGTGGAGGCACTACTCGAACGCCAGACGAACGGAGGTCCTACGCTTGTTATTAGTCGTACAGGATGCCCTATGCTGTGTAGAGCTATGTCTGGTGGTTACAGATACAAGAAAACTAAAGACGGCGCGCTAAAGCCGAAGCCGGACAAAGACGACAAGGAGGGTTTCTCGCACGTCGTAGACGACCTACAGTATATCTCTCTCATCGTACACGGCGGTATGCAAGACTACATAGCGCAAAGGTTGTGGTCCAAGAAGAAAAATACCCGACCAAAGATCAGCCCTCGGGCGTGGACTTAGTAAGCTGATTTTCTTTTAAATTTTGCGCGGCTATAGCCGCAGAAGTGACTAACTCTACCGCGGTAACTTTGGCCTCTTGTACAAGCTGCAAAGCAACGATTTCTGCATTAATGACTTTAGCGGATGCCACCAACAGCGCCAGTTTTCGTTCCCGTTCCATCGGCGTTGGCTTAGGACGCCAACGCTGTACAAGTGGACTTTCCCAAATCTGCAATAAGTACCATGTGATGGCAACAACAGCGGCAATTGCCGGTACATACCCAGCCATGGTGCCGAATATAGCCCCAAGCGACACCAAATGCCCCAGCACATGGGACGCATCAAACTGATTTTCCATTTGGACTAATCTCATGGGCCTAACCACACGTTAAGAAATTAATAAAAGCCAGAGAAGGCTTAAGATCAGCTTTAGTGGAGCGGGTCCTCATCCTCCGAGCACTCCATAAGTGTCTGCATATGCTTGATCAGTGTGTTGCGGTTGGCATCCGCGGAATTTTGCAACGCTGCTATGTTGTCGTCAAGAAACTCGGGGGACAGCAGCCCCTCCTTAAAAGCCGATCTTGTAGTAGCCATAGCCTGTAGCCTATTGACACGGTTATGTAAATTCATCGCCGTGGCCACTATCTCCTCCATGTTTTCGCGCGTCACTTCTCGGTCATACGCGTCCAGGATAGCCCACATGGATGCTACGCAATGGTGATTTGGGCCTTCTGGCGTTATGACACCGGATAGCGTTTCCAAAATAAATTGTTCATTCATAACTGGACTGGTCATTTTGTACCCCTTCCGGAGCCCCTTTTGCCGGCGAGAGCGCAGCGATCATATCATGCGCCTTCCTCCGGCTCTCTGTGCTCATGAAGTAACCATGACCCCAAATCGTGTCAATACTGATACCGTGCGGCTTAAGTCGTTGGCGCAGCTTGCAGATGATAACGTCCACCATCTTCGGGTCGGTTTCATCCATATCGTTAGGGCGCACCCGGCGCTCGACTCGCTGCGCTTCAATGATACGGTGCAGCGTGTTCTTGTCCGCCTCATCCCGCTTGAGCAGCACTAACATGAAACCCGCCATAAGTTTGGTGATGGCGAATGCCCGCATACAAGAAACTTGCATGGCGCCATCATCTTCTCGGGCCATGGACGTAGGCAATCTATCAGTACGGCGCGCAGTAGGGGGCCAGTCCGACCGCGGTATCTCCGTGATCCGGCCATCGGCTAGCGCTTCCGCGAGTGTTTCGCGTACCAGATCAGAAGGTTGTAAAAGAGAGCGCGCGATAGCCGCCACCGGTACACCTTCCACTGCAAGGCGCGCAGCAATGGGGGCCAGCGTCTCGTCAAGTGTTTCCGGATACGGGGTCAGTTGCTCCATGGCGGTATTTCCTATCGAGGGCTTTATAACACCTCAATGAATACCTAGCAATGGGTTACTGGATGGTTAAATGCGTAGATTAGACCCTCTAATCTCCGCAGGGTAATAGTGTGGGCTCCAGTTACCGTACCCCCCGGACCGCTTCATTCAAGCGCAGTCCGCCAGCTTCCGGAGCCCAATTGATGATACGCATACGGGTGTTACCGCACGATAACTGGTAGGGCCGGCGCCTGATGGTGTCGCCACCCAGGATACGCCGGCCCCCGGCGTGGCATTTACGCACGCGCCGTGTCTGTGTTTAGTCAACCCGTTCAGCGCCGGCCGCTTCGGCTACGCATACTGTCACCACAACGAAAGTAGGGTCCACTTTCTTAGCAACCCCACGCAATTCATCGAGCGCGGTCTTAAGGTCTTCGTTCTGGGCAAGGAACACCTCGCACTCCGACTTGCTGGCAAATTTCTTCTCGACGTGATTTTCGCCGGCAGTGAACTCTTTTATCTTGACCGTCTGGTCGGCGTTGTACACGTATGCCTTGAGCACCCACTGCGTGGTGCGATGCTGGTCCGGTCCCATGAAGTCCTCGGGTCCGCCTGCTTTTGTAGCTAGTACAGCGCCGAAAGACAGCAAAGCCAGCGCCAGACAAAACACGGCAAAGAGTGTCCATAACGATAGCACGCGTGTTTGTTTTATATCGTGCTCTCTATATGAGTGAGGGCGCATTAACTTTCTCCATCTGTTTGCGTATCTCTGTAGCAGATATGTTTTCAGTAGCTTTGTCAAGGTCTACCCGCTCCACCTTGTAACCTACGTCTCGTCCGTAAAGAACTTCTGTCACATTCGGACCAGAAAGTACTACGAAGCGCCCTTCATACTCTCGCATGTCATTATTTATACGGTTAATAACTTCCATAGGACGCAAAGGATTGCTAGCACTAAGCGGCATGGTGCGTACTATAATGCACGCTTGCAACCCACGGTTGAGCGCCGTTTCGATCAGCTTCTGGTGCCCGGCATGAAACGGCTGATAGCGCCCAATGAAGACCGCGGTAGGCTTAACCCAATCAAATTCCGGGGCCTTAAATAAGTTGGATATAAGCAGGGCCTGCACGGCGATGATATCATGGGGGTTCACAACATAGTCAGGGTTAGCAGGATGCTCGAACATGGCATTGGTGTCGGCATATGGACCAGCAACTATGGTGTCCATGAACACGGTGTAGTCCGCATTGAAGGTGGCGCGAGTGGCGTGGGTGGGACACACGAAGCTGGCAATGGTGTTGTGGCCAGACGCTTTCACCTTGTCGCATAAAACACTCATCCGTTGAGCCTGCACGATACGATCCCCAGGACTGAACCCAAGGTCATCGTACATATCCCGCACCTCGTCACCATCATAGTGGACGGCGTGGATGAGCGGCGCCAGTGTACGAGCAAGTGTGGTTTTGCCGGAACCCGGTAGGCCACATACCAGTATTTTCTTGGGGGTCACGGACACTCTCCATTGTGCGCATCTGCAACGGTAAATTTGCACCCATACAGTTCCTCGAGCGTTGGCGTGTGTTTGAAATGCCAGCCGCCCAGGTGGATGAACGCTGCGTTAAAATATAACGCGGCGACCAAGATTGCACCGGTACATAGAACAGTATAGATAAATGATTTGATCATTTTCTTATGTTCTTGGTGCCCCGTCCGCTTCGCGCGTAATTGCCACGTTTGCCCACATGGCATTTGCCCGGTGGGCACGAATGATGGAGGTTTTGTCCGGCCCATCCGGAAGCACTTCCTCCAGCAAGCGTGCGTAATTCGCCGCGGCAGAACGCATACGCATCATGGAGAGTAGTTGCGCATCGGTTGGCTTGATATAGTCAAATGTGGAGGGGTGAAGGGGCATATGTTTTTCCTCATGTAACTTTATGTGACTTCCTCTTTATAATCACACCCTCGGAAAATTGTCAACCCTTATTTTGAAAATGGTCGGGGTGGCAGGATTTGAACCCGCAACCTCTCGGTCCCAGGCCGAGCGCTCTGCCAGATTGAGCTACACCCTGCTACACCGTTTAATCTTTGCACCTTGTTACCTCCAGGTAACTAAAGTGTTAAGAACTCGATTTTTTGTAAAACATATTTCCGCAGGGGGCTTCTTTCGCGCGAAGGGCAGACGCCTGTCCAGCGTGGGGGCGGGTCGCGCCCCTTGCTGGGCAGGGTCTGGTAGGCTACACTCCCGCCACGTCGTTCAAGACATGGCGGGAATGATGGTTAAGCTTTCATCACGTTCAGCGAAACCTTCACATCGCCGACCGAGGTAAAGCCGGCGGTCGTGGCCAGCAGGTTGGCCGGGACCGTTGACGGGTCTTGCTTGGCCGCGATAGCCTTGGCTATAGCCGACTTGGATTGGACCGGCGCAACCGACAGGTCGATGACGAGGATCAGCTTTCCGTCTTTGACGGTGGAATTGACGTTCATGTTACGTGCTCCTTTCAAGAGCGGTTCGACCGTTGTGGTCGCTTCCGCCACGTCGTTCGTCCCCATTTTGTTAACCTTAACTCTTTCACCTTGCGGTCATTCTTGGGACCTTTAACAAGCAGCCGGAAAGCGGCAAATAGGGGGTTGAGTTTTGTTAACTATATTTTGAGGGAAGAAGGGCTCACACCCTCAACCATGTGAATTTTATAGTTAACCTATTAATTATGTTTTTGACATGGGCAAGCGGGGAAGGTCCGAAGCTCAAACCTTGAAACCGGCAGTGAGATATGGCAAAATCTACCGCAATAAAGTTCAATAAACGTAAGGGGTTAACCTTTAAAGCGGAAAGCGGGGCAAATTCCAAGATAAGAGACCATTATTGCGAACACAAAAGTTGTGTAAGTAGGTTGTAATGGTTGAGTAGGTTGTATTATTAGAACGTATAGAGAACTGTTCACGTTATGTACTCAAATTACAACATACTCAACCAAAACAACCATGTTA
>VFSW01002955.1_pt1 | contig 25562 bp, 24 predicted proteins | sample 5358111 | NCBI WGS metagenome assembly VFSW01 (sample SAMN11554181, study PRJNA540505) | mine drainage metagenome | isolation source: sediment from site ElyBrook_90M | place: USA: Ely Copper Mine, Vershire, VT | collected 2017
GGGTGGGCGCGGCTTTCCTGGGCAAGCTGGCGGACCGCTCGGGAATTTATTTTGTGTATCAGCTTTGCGCGTTTCTGCCGGCGATCGGTTTGCTGACGGGCTTTCTGCCGAATCTGGACAGACGCAAGCCGGCGCGATAAGGGCTTGCCGCTAACCGATCGACTTCCAGTTCCTTATCAAATGCTCCGCCGTCCGCCAGGCCAGCGCCTGCACCGTCAGCGTCGGATTGCGCGCGCCCGATGTCCCGATCACCGACGCTCCCAGCACGCCGAAGTTCGGCGACTCATGCGACATGCCCCACTTATCCACCACATTGGTCTCCGGGTTATCGCCCATGCGCGTGCCGCCGAAGGCATGGGTGGTCAAACCGGGTCCGCGGAAATTGCGCGACGCCACCACTTCAATGGCGCCGGTGGCTTTAAACCACTCTTCCATCTTGTTGACGGCATATAAGGCCTGGAGCGGCTCGCTCTCTTTCGGACCGCTGGTCACGCGGCACACAGGGTCGCCCAGCGGATCTTTGACCTCCGGGTCCAGGTCGAGAAACGTGTTCTCGTAAGGATAAGTGTTGGACTGCACGTAGGACGAAACCCAGCGTCCCGCGTTTTCGCGCACAAAGGCCTTCCACTTCGAACCCCATTGCGGCGCGCGGCCGTAAGTGGCCATGCTGGCCGCTCCAATAGGATGCTTCTCGGTATTGACCTGAATCGACGCGCCGCCGATGAAGCCCAGTCCCGAGTGATCGAAGTTATCGTCCGCCCATTCGTCCACGGTCACGTTCTGGGCGATGGCTCCGTACCAGATGTTGAGATCGAAGGGGAACAGCGCGCTGACTCCGGCTCCCGCCTGGGCGTCCCAGTGTCCGAAGTAATGTTTCCCCACCTGGCCGTGATTATTGGACAGGCCGTTCGGATAAGCTTTGGATTTCGAAAGCAGCAGCAGCCGCGAGTTCTCATAGGTATAACTGGCGAGTAAGACGACCTTCGCGGGCTGGAAGTACTCGGTCCCGCCTTTGATATAAGTCACGCCGGTTACCTTGCCGTTGGAGTCCGACACAATCCGCGTCACCTGAGCCATATCGGCAATGGTCAGATTCTTCGTCTTGACGGCTTCCGGGATGGTCGTCACCATGGTGGAATTCTTGGCGCTGATGTGGCAGCCGCCGCGGTCGCAATAGCCGTGGAAGACGCAGCCGGGGCGGTTATGGTACATCTGCGAGTTGATGGCGGCCGGTCCGCGAAACGGCTTCCAGCCCAGCTTTTTCGCCGACGCCATCATCATGTCGGTGAAGTCCGTGTCCCGCAGCGGAGGCATCGGAAAATCGCGTTTGCGCGGCGCTTCGTATACGTTGCCGCGCGGGTCGAGCTTACCCATGATGTTACCGGCTCTGCCGGAAACGCCCACCTCGTATTCGATGCGATCGTAGTATTCTTCGAGATCGTGGTAAGTCAAAGGCCAGTCTTCGATCGTCGTGCCTTTGGGGATGGAATTCGGTCCGTAGCGGCGGATGGATTCCGAGCGTACCTTGAAGTCCCACTCGCTGTAGCGCCAGCTTTGGGCATGGTAGTGGATCGAGGTGCCTCCGATGGCGTTCATCATCGGATGACTCGCGCCCTGCCGGGCGGTTTCGCTCACACTGGTGCGGAATGTGGGGATTTCGCGTTTCGCCTTCGGCACGGACGTCACGAGCCCGCGCACGTTGTTGTAGATTTCGTCCGGCTTGAATTTGTGCGGGTCCATCCATGTACCCGCTTCGATCCCCACCACTTTCAGCCCCGCGCGCGCCAGAGGCAGCACAGCTACGCCGCCGGCGGCGCCAAGGCCGATCACCACGACGTCGGCAGGCTTCAGATTAACGGACATTAGTGGTTTCTCCCGGCCCGTAGGCAGATTTTCGATAAGGTTTGGGCGGCGTCTTCATGCTTTGATCGGCAAGCGTCGTAGCAAGGCGCGGCCCGGGATACTGAATGAGGTCCCAACCCGCGAAGTTGGTGTTGCCGCCGTACCAGGGGTCGCTGAACATGCCTTCGAGCGTCAGCCTTCTGACGCGGCCGAAGAATTGCCGCGCGGCGGGGAACCCGGCGGCCGTGCCGTTCTCCATGCTGGTGAGCAGTTCGTCTCTTACTTCGGGCGACAGCGAGGCAAACGCGGCGCTGTGGGTGGAGTGCGCCAGGGCATCCACGCTCGCGAGGTTTTGGACAAAGCTGCCCTTCTCCGCCGAAAGCGCATCCGCCAGCGCGCGATCGATATAGTTGGCCGCGCCGCATTCCACCGCGCCCGGGCCGAGTTCGTCTTTCGGAACCAGGCGATCGACGAAGGCTTCGAGCGTCTTCATCTCCGCGGGCGACAGCGCGGTTGCCGGCGTCTGCGCGGCTGCCGTCAGCGCAGCCAGCGGGACGAACGTCGCGGTGGCGATTACGGCGCGCCGCGTCATCTGGAAGGAATCGTTTTCTTCGGGCATTCGGGTCGTCTGCTCCGTTCAAGATCGTATCAGGCTTGCGCGATCGAAACTGCGGCGTTAACTGCGACGTTAAACCCGTTCCGCGGTGACCCGCGCCTTCAGATTCGCCACCCCGGCCGTGTAGCGCGAATCCGTAACGGAGAACCCCACCGCATCCTGCAGCCAGTCGTGCCACATTCCATCCGGATCGTGCGACGCCGCCGTCACGGTGTATTCGCCCGGACAAAGCTCGCAGTGGAAGCTCCAGGCGATCCGCACCGCGTCGCCTGCCTCCACCGGTCCCAGCTTCAATCGCTCCAGTTCGGTGTTCGTTCCGTAGACATTCCATCCGATGTGCGTGCGGATCATGATGCCCACCACAGGATCTTCCACCCGGCTCGCGAACCGCACCGTCACCGCAATCGCGGCGGCCTCGCCGCTTCGCAACACTGTCGCGGGTTCTCCGTTCGCGCCCGTTAACACGACGCTTTCGAGAACCGCGCGCCCATCGCCGCCCCGCATCGTGGGAGCCAGTGCGGCCGGCCGGTTGGCGCCGGAAGCGCGCAACGCATCCGCCACATAGCACCGGTATTGCGCCAGAACCTCGGACGGATCGCCGCGCGCGATCGATTCCCCGTTCCGAACCCACCAGATTTCGTCCGCGCAACTTTCGAGCAGCGCTTCATCGTGCGAGATCAGCACGACAGTCGCGCCCGCGCGCCGCCATGCGAGGATGCGGGACACGGCTTGCGCCTTCGCGACGGCGCCGCATCGGGAAAGCGCATGATCGAAGATGTAGTTTCCCGGCGTATCCGGAAGTGGATCGCCCGGCCCGAGACGGGCAACGCCATGTGCGGCGAGCGTGGCCGGACCGGTCTCAATCACGCCGATAACGCTGCCATCCGGCGCGGTGAGCCTCGGGGCGGTGAATTCGATCATGATGCGAACGGGCTATTCGCCCAGCGCCTGTTTAAAAGTGCGCAGAGACTCTTCGCCGAAAAGCACGACGCGAACTTCTTCCACCGAACTGGGCTGATCGAGAAAACCGCGGATCTCGCGGACCGCAATCGCCGCCGCCTGATCCATGGGATAGCCGTAAACGCCGGTGCTGATCGCGGGAAAGGCGATCGTTTTGAGGTCCCTCTCCGCCGCCAGCTGGAGGCACTCGCGGTAGCACGAAGCCAGTTCGTCGGGCTCTCCCTCTTCCCCGCCACGGTACACCGGCCCGACCGTATGAAAGATGTACTGCGCTTTCAGGCGGCCGGCTTTGGTGACAACGGCCTCGCCCGGCGCGCATTTCCCCATCCTTGACCGGATGCCGTCCAGTTCCGTCATCACGCTGGACCCGGCCGCCCGATGGATTGCGCCATCCACGCCGGCTCCGCCCGAAAGACGCGAATTCGCCGCGTTAACGATGGCGTCCGCTTCGACGAGCGTGATATCGCCCTCTTCGAGCAGAATCGCCTTGCCGCCGATTGATTTCCATTTGGTCACAATGAATTTTACCGCTTCGCCGCGCGTGGGGCGACCCCACCCCCTATTATGAGTACCGTGAGCGTTGTTGCACACCGTTGTGGCACACGTTGTGGCACAATGAAAAACCGCTCCCGATGGCGATCGACTGGTTCCCTCTCTGGCTGAGTCTCGAAGTGGCTGCGATCGCCACGGGGATCTCGCTGGTTCTCGGCATCTTTCTGGCCTGGCTGCTCGCCAACAAGCAGTTCGCGGGCAAGGAGCATCTCGACGCGCTCACGACGCTGCCGCTCGCGCTGCCGCCCACGGTGCTCGGTTTCTACCTGCTGGTCGTGATCGGCCGCGCCAGCTGGGTGGGCAGGGCATGGGAGGCGGTGACCGGTTCTCCGCTGGTTTTCACGTGGCGCGCGGCCGTGATCGCTTCCACTTTTCACGCCATCCCTCTGCTGGTGAAGTCGTCGCGCGCCGCGCTCGAAAACGTGGACCGCGCCTGTGAGCGCGCGGCCCGCAGCCTGGGAGCTTCGGTGTGGCGGCTGTTCTGGCGCGTCAGCATCCCGCTCGCCCGGCGGCCTGTCGCCGCCGCGACCGCGCTCGCCTTTGCGCGCTCTCTGGGCGATTTCGGAGCAACGCTGATGGTGGCCGGCGACATCCCCGGGCGCACGCAGACCGCGGCGATTGCGATTTACGACGCCGTCGAATCGGGCAATACCCTGGCGGCGCGGACGCTCGTCATCGTGATCTCAATCCTGACGGCGGCGATCGTTTTCCTCGCCAATCGCCTGGAGCAGCGCCGCCGCGGGGCGGCCGCGCGATGATCCGGTGCGCGATCGCAAAACGCTTTCCCCCCGGGCCCGAATCCGCCGGCTTTCACTTCAACGTCGAATTCGAAGCCGCCGCCGGGGTGACCGTGCTCTACGGGCCGAGCGGTTCCGGCAAGACCCTGACGCTCGATTCCATCGCCGGCTTCGCGACGCCCGATTCCGGACGAATCCTCTCCGGCGACCGCATCCTGTTCGACGGCGAATCGGGCCTGAATCTGCCACCCCGGAAGCGCTCCTGCGGCTATGTTTTCCAGAACTATGCGCTCTTTCCGCACATGACTTTGCGCGAGAACCTGGCCTTCGCGGCCCATACCCTGCCGCGTCTCGAACGCCACCGGCGGATTGCCGAGCAACTGGAGCGCTTCAAACTGGCGGGCCTGGCGGGGCGCTATCCGCACGAGCTTTCGGGCGGCCAGAAACAGCGCAGCTCCATCGCCCGCGCCCTGCTCGCCAACCCGCGCGCCGTGCTGCTGGACGAACCCGGGCGCGGCCTCGACGAACCCCTGCGCGCCGATCTCTACGCCCTGATCCGGGAACTGCGCGACGGCCTGCAGGTTCCCATCCTGCTGGTCACGCACGATCTGGAGGAGTGCTTCGCGCTGGCGGAACAGGTGCTGATCTACGACGCGGGGCGGATCGTGCACCGCGGCTCTCCGGCCGAACTGGTGCGCAATCCCGGCACCGGTGGCGTTGCCCGGCTTCTCGGCGGGTTCAACATCTACGAGGCCGAGATCCTCGCGCTCGATCCGGGCCGCCAGACGAGTAAATTGCGCATCCTGGGCGAAGAATTGGCCGGCCCCTGGCTTCCCGCCTGTTTCAAGGGCGACCGCGTGAGCGTGTGCGCCCGCCCGGAGGAACTGCAACTCACCGCGCAGCCAGGCGCCAACCGCATTCGCGCCACCTTGCGGCGGATCGTCGAAAGACCGCAGGCGATCCGGGCCGATTTCGGAGACGACCTGATCGTAGACGTACCGCGCGACCTCTGGCATTCTCTCCACGACACCGGCAGGCGCGATGGCTGGTGGATCGAGATACCGGCCCGCAGTCTGCGGCACATCGGCAGCGCGGGCGTGAAGTAGCCGGCGGCTGTTTTCAACCCAGGCGAGCGTTATCTACACTGGTATTTGATATCGGGAACCGCCGCGGCATTCATCGCCTTCAGTTACTTCGGTCTGCTGGGCAATACAGTCCACTTCGACAATCAGAAGCCGGGGAGCTTTCCCCCGGACTGGACCGCCACGCAACACTGGCAGATCCAGCTCGACGATTCCGCGCCGAGCCGCCCGGCCGTGTTCGCCAGGATCTCCCCGAGCGGCGAGTTCAAACCGGCCATCGCTATTTTCGACAAGGCGATCTGCCGGGATGGCGAACTCAGCGTCAAGTTCAAGTTTCCCCGCGGAAAGCGGCAGACCGGAACCGCCGGCATCCTCTGGCGGGTTCAGGACCCGCGGAACTACTATCTGCTGCAATTCAGCGCCGCGGAAAGAAAGATCGGCCTGTTTCGCGTGCAGAACGGGCAGGCGCATCCGATACCCGCAATCGGGGGCAAGCCCGGCGCAACGGGTCTGGAGCACGACCTGCGCGACGGGCAGTGGTACGTCGCCAAGGCGGTGTTCCGCGGCTCTCAGATTCGCGTCTTCTTCGGCAATCGCCAGCTTTTCGACGCCTCGGACGACTCGATTGCGGCGCCAGGCAAAACCGGACTTTGGACCAGCGCGGGCACGGCTGCCTCCTTCGACGATTTTCGAATCGATAAAAAAGGCTGAAAAAGACCGTGAACCCGCCGGCCTTTCGCTGCGTTAGCATGGGTGAGGAGACTTTATGCGGCAAACTGCTCTTTTCGCGGCGCTGGTTTTGTCGGGTCCGTCCGTGTTTGCGGCCGACCCGGGATTGATGAGCCTGGTCATGCCGGACGCAAAGATTCTGGCCGGCGTGAACGCCACCAGCGCCAGGATCAGTCCTTTCGGACAATTCGTTCTGGCGAAGGTTGCGCAGTTCGGTGGAGAACCGCAAAGCCTGATTGCGGCAACGGGTTTCGATCCGCTGCAGGACGTCACCGAAGTGCTGGCGGCCACCGCGGCCGTTCCTTCCCAACCCGGCGGCCTGCTGCTCGTGCGCGGAACCTTCAACGTGGATAAGATTGTCGCGGCGGCCACCGGCAGCGCGGGCGCCCAGCTTCAGACTTATGGCGGGGACCCTCTGCTCAGCGTCGCCAATCCCCACAATAAAGAGGTGCTGGCGCTGGCGTTCATCGGTTCCTCGATCGCGGTTGCGGGCGATCTGGCCTCGGTGGAAGCGGCCATCGATCGCAGTGCGGGCGCGACTTCCATCGACCCCGCTCTGGCCGTCCAGGTCAACCAGCTCAGCGCGAATGAGGATGAGTGGCTCGCCAGTTCGGCGCCCATTGCCTCTCTGCTTCCGGCAAACGCCGCTGCGCAGTCCGGGCCGGCGGCGCAGGTGCTTCCCGTGCTGAAGAGCGTGCAGTCGTTCGGCGGCGGCGTCAAGTTCGGCGCGGACGTCCAGTTCACCGGACAGGCCGTGGCGAGCGACGCAAAGAACGCCGCGTCCCTGAGCGCGGTCGTGAAGCTCGGGGTCGCGCTCGCGTCCATGGCTGTTGGAAATGCGGGGGCTGGTGGAAATGCGGGGGCCGGTGGAAATGCGGGTGCGAACAACGCGCAACTCGCGCAGTTGATCGCGCTCCTGCAAACCTTGCAGGTCACCGCCAGCGGCGCGGCCGTGAATCTGGCGCTCGCCATCCCTGAAACGCAGATCTAAGCGCTGTTGAACCAGGCGATCCTGAACAAGCCCGCCGCGGCCGCAGTGGCGTTGCGCCGTCCCGATTCGCGCCCGCGCGGCAACTGATCTGCCCGCGGGGCGCGCCGGCCGATTCCGCGGTGGAAAATCGCACGGTTGTGAAAAATTCTCCATCTATAGTTCCGGTAAATATTTGCCGATAGAACAATAAAGAAGGCGAATTAAATGAAACTGCAATCTGCCCGTCCGGATACGGAATCAGCAGCCCATTGCCAGCGAGTAGCGGAGCTGGCGCAAAGGCTCATCGCGCAAATGCCGCTGCCGGCCGACAGGGCGCTGGAGTTGTGCACAGGTTTTGACGAAGCAGTCGAAGGCGCCGCCTGCGAAGGCCGGTCGATTGACGAGGCCATCTCGGAATTTATCCTGGACGGCTGGGGGCCGGAGCGGGTGGCGCTGGCCGGAACGGCGGGCTACTTTTCTCCGATCTTTCACCTGGACGCAAGCACGATGCCTGTCATGCCCAAAGCGGTCTCCCGGCTGCTGCGAACCACGGAAGAGACCACATCGACTCTCGAACTGGAAAAAATTGCGGCTACCGATCCCGTCCTCTCCGGGCGGCTTCTGGGCGCCGCGAATTCGGCGCAATTCGGATCGAAGTTCGAAATTCTGCATCTGCGGGAGGCCATCCTGCGCGTCGGCGTTCCACATGCCCGCCGGATCGCGCTTGCCTGTTGTTTCGCCGGGCTTTTTGCCTCGAAACCGCTCAAGGAGTTGTGGGAGCATTCGGAGGCCGTGGCCGGGATCACGCTGGAGTTGGCGCGTCTTTGCGGCCTCGATGCCGAAACGGCCTGGATCGGAGGCCTGCTGCACGATATCGGCCGCCTCGGGCTGATGAGATTCCCGGCCGAGCGCCGCGCAGCGGAAGAAAGCTGGCTCGCCTCCGGATTTCCGCGCGTGTACGCCGAAACCCTGGCCTTTGGCGTGGATCACGCCGCGCTCGGCGCCGCGATCCTGCGGGAATGGGAACTGCCGGCGCTGATTGTGGATGCCGTGGCTCTGCACCATCGGCCTGGCCGTTCGGAGTCCCTGCTGGGCGCGACGCTCTGTCTGGCGGAAGATCTGAGCGCTGCGGATGCGGACATGCCGCCAGAGGACCTGTGGCTCGCCATGCGGCGGAAAATCGCCTGCGAGAGAGCCGGCATTACGCTCGACCGGCTTCAGGCATTCAACGAATTGAGGCATCAGGGGCAGCAGGGGCTTGCCTGCGCCTGAGCATGACATCGTATTCGTGCGGTCGACCGCCCAGCGCGAAAGCGCCGTGGATAATGATAAACCGATAAACGATAAGCCCGCGCCGGCATAGCGCCTCCGCACGGCCAGGCGATGAACGTACGCTGCCTCCAGCGGGTCCGCATCGGGCCAGAAGACTGCATCTTCAAGCTGAAACTTCACCGTGCCCGCGGGATCGCCCGCATACTCCGCCAGAAAGAAGAGCCCCGCGCCGACGTCTGCCGCGACGCCGGCGGGTTCCAACCCGTCTTCGCGCCACAGGGTCATGCCCGCCTGCGTCAGCCATTGCGAGGCCTCCCGCAGAATATCCGCCACCACGGCTGCATCCGGCGGCCCGGCTTGCCGGATGTGGATTTCACCGGCCATCCCCGCGCCGTTAGCGTCCGCGCGGGACGACCGCCGGGGCGGGCCGCGGACCCGGCGCCGCAACCGGCGCGCTCCCGGCAGCACCGGCCGCGGCGGCCCCCGCGGTTGCTCCGTTCACCGGCTCGCTCTTGATCAATCCCAGCGCCTTGCGCAACTCCGTATCGATCGCCTGCCGGATGTCGTGGTTATCCTTCAGGAACTGGCGCGCGTTTTCGCGGCCCTGTCCGATCCGCTCGGTCTTGTAGCTGAACCACGAGCCGCTCTTCTCGATCACGTTGTGTTGCACGCCGAGGTCGATCATTTCTCCCTCGCGCGAGATGCCTTCGCCATAAACGATGTCGAACTCGGCCTCGCGGAACGGCGACGCGAGCTTGTTCTTGACCACCTTGACCTTCGTGCGGTTGCCCACCACGGCCTCGCCGTCCTTGATCGCCGCGATACGCCGGATATCGATGCGCACAGAGGCATAGAACTTCAGCGCCCGGCCGCCCGTCGTGGTTTCGGGGCTGCCGAACATCACGCCAATTTTCTCGCGGATCTGATTGATGAAGATCAGACACGTCTTCGATTTCGAAACGACGCCCGTGAGTTTGCGCAGCGCCTGCGACATCAGCCGCGCCTGCAGACCCATATGCGAATCGCACATCTCGCCATCGAGCTCGGCCTTGGGCACCAGCGCCGCGACCGAATCCACCACCAGCACGTCGATCGAACCCGAAGCAATCAGCGCACCCGTGATTTCGAGCGCCTGCTCGCCGTAATCGGGCTGTGAAACCAGCAGATTATCGACATCCACACCCAATCTGCGGGCATAATTCGGATCGAGCGCGTGCTCCACGTCGATGAAGGCCGCCATCCCGCCTTTTTTCTGCGATTCGGCAATCACCTGGAGTGCGATCGTTGTTTTGCCGGAAGACTCCGGGCCGTAAATCTCGCAGATGCGGCCGCGCGGGAAGCCGCCCGTTCCGAGCGCCGCGTCGAGGGCAATGGATCCAGTCGAAATAACGGACACCGGGACGATCGCGTCCTTCGCGCCCAGCCGCAGAATCGAACCCTTTCCGAATTGCTTCTCGATCTGACCGAGGGTCTGCTCCAATGCACGCGCGCGTTCTTTTTCATCCATGAGGAAGCTCCTTATATGCGAACAAAAGGCGAAAGTTATGTTTCGATTATAGCAGCGAAAAACGGGATGTCCAGCGCGCTGCGGCAATGTTCCTCGTTAACGAAAGCGGCTGCGGCTAAGCCGTCATCTGGACCGAGCGCGCAGTCCTGATCGCCGGGTTCAACAGTAACCGATCCAGCACATCCTGCGGAGCCAGCGTGTCGGTGGCGACCACGGCGATCGACCGGATCGGTTCCCCGGAGTCGCTGCGCCCCAGCGAGAAGTTGGCGATGTTGATCTGGCTCGCTCCGAAGACCGAACCGATGTGCCCGATCACCCCCGGTACGTCCAGATTCTTCAGGAACACGAGCGGTCCCGAGAGCGGCGCTTCGCAGTAGATGCCGTCCACGTGAATCAGCCGGGGCTTGCCCAGAACGACGGCCCCCTCGACGGTCGTGATCCCCGAATCCGTCTCGACCTCGAGCCGGATCGTATCGAGATGCGCCGAGCGCTTGTCATGCACTTCGGCGACATTCCAGCCGCGGTCCGAAGCGATTTGCATGGCGTTCACCACGTTGGCCTTCGACGCTGCAGTCGAGCGATTGAGCACTCCCGCGAGGCCGGCATTCCGCAGCAGGGTCGTGTTCAGGTCCGCGACTTTACCGTAATAGGTGAGGCGAACGGCGGTGGGATTCCCGGCGGTCAGATGCGCGGCGAAGTTGCCCAGGCGCTCGGCCAGATCCACGTAAGGCCCGGCGCTCTTGTACTGCTCGGGAGACATGGCCGGCATGTTGACCGCGTTGATCGCGACGCCGTTCTGCAGGTACTCGACCACCTGTTCGGCGATGCGCACGCCGACGATTTCCTGCGCTTCTTCGGTGGACCCGCCGATGTGAGGCGTTGCGAGAACCTGGTCCAGCGCGAACAGCGGAAACGAGGAATCGGTGGGTTCCTTCAGAAAAACATCGAGCGCGGCGCCCGCCACTTTGCCCGATTCGATGGCTTCCTTCAAAGCGCCTTCGTCGAGAAGCTCGCCGCGCGCGCAATTGACGATGCGCACGCCCTGCTTCATCCCGGCGAATGCCTCTTTATTCAGTAATTTATCCGTCTCCGGCGTAAGCGAAACATGGACCGTGATGTAATCGCTGTTTTTATACAGATCCGCCAGGCTCACGAGCTGGATGCCCAGGTCTTTCGCAATCTGCGCGGTGACATACGGATCGTGCGCAAGAATACGCATCTCGAAGGCGCGCGCGCGCTTCACTACCTCGCGGCCAATGCTGCCCAGACCGATAATGCCGATCGCTTTGCCGCGCAGTTCGCTGCCGAGAAACTTCTTCTTCTCCCACTTGCCCGCTTTGGTGGAAGCGCTCGCCTGGGGGATGGACCGCGCCATCGAAAGCATCAGCGCAATGGTGTGCTCCGCGACCGAGACGGCGTTGCCTCCGGGCGTATTCATGACGAGCACGCCCGCGGCCGTCGCGGCGGGGAGATCGACGTTGTCCACGCCCACGCCCGCGCGCCCGATGACGCGCAACTTCGGAGCCTGCTTGAGGACCTCCGGAGTGACCTGGACCGCGCTCCGGACAATCAGCGCATCGGCGGCCGCCAGATGCTTCGCAAACTCCTTCGGGTTGGAAACCACCACATTCCAGCCCTTCTGTGCCTGGAACAGTTCGATACCGGCCTGAGCCATGGGCTCAGCGATCAGGACGTTCATTATGCGTTTGCCTTTGCCTCTTCGTAAACACGCTGAACGGCAGCGACACCCTTGCCCAGCACCACCTGCTTCCCATCAACGACGTGTCCGTTGGCGCGCAGGATCAACTCAAGGCCCGCGATCACGCCAAACATATCGGAGAAATCGAAATAACCGAGGTGGGCCATGCGGAAAATCTGGCCCTGCATACTGCCCTGGCCGTTGGCGATAATGGCGCCAAAGCGCTCCTTGAAGCCCTTCACGATCACCTTGGAATCCATGCCGGCCGGGGCCTTCACCGCCGTCACGGAGCTGCCCGGGCGTTTCGCGAAAACTTCCAGACCGAGCGCGACACTGGCCTCGCGCGTGCCGCGGGCGAGAAGCTGCGCGTTCTCAATCAGGTTGGCCATCCCGACCTTTTTGATGTATTTCAGCGACTCGCCCAGAGCGAGAATCAGCGACGTCGCGGGGGTCCAGCTGGAATCGTTGGCGTCGGCGCTCTTCTTCTCTTTTTTAAGGTTGAAGTAGTAGTGCGGCAGCGTGGCCGTATCGGCCAGTTTCCATGCCTTCGGGCTCACCGACAGGAATGCGAGGCCGGGCGGAATCATGAACGCTTTCTGGGAACCGCCAATCACCACGTCGAGGCCCCAGCCGTCGATATCGAGAGGCATGGTGCCGATGCCGGTGATCGCGTCCACAATGAAGATGGCATCCGTGTTTTTCACGATGCCGGCGATGGTCCGGATATCGTGCTCGGCGCCCGTCGAAGTCTCGGAAGCCTGTATGAAAACGCCTTTTGTGGCGGGCTCGGCCTTGAGCGCCGCTTCAATGCGATCCGGCGTGACCACGTCGCCATACTCGGCTTTGAGCACGTTGGCGTCCAGACCGTAAGCCTTCGCGATTTCGATCCAGCGCTCGCCGAATTTGCCGGCGGAAGCGACGATGACCTTGTCGCCGGGCGAGAACAGATTCGACGCCGACGCATCCATCGCGCCCGTGCCCGAGGCCGCGAAACACAAAACGTCGTTCGAAGTGCCGTACACTTCCTTCAGGTCCGCCAGTGCCGATTTGTATACGTTTCTGAACTCTTCGGTGCGGTGATGGATATCGGAGGCCATCATGGCGTGAAGAGCGGGTGGATATAGAGGAGTGGGTCCCGGTGTGAGTAGCCGCTGCTTGCGAATATGCATGGAAGGATTTAGAGTCTTTAGAATATCAAACGCATGTCACTTTCAGACCAGATACAAAAAGACCTGGTAGCGGCCATGAAGGCCCGCGACGAGGCCCGGTTGAGCACCGTCCGCATGATCAAAACCGCGCTCCAGAAGGCTCACGCGGATTCGCCGAAGCCTCTGGACGATGCCGCCGATCTACAGATCCTGAAGAGTCTCGTCAAGCAGCGGATCGACGCGGCCGGGATGTTCCGTAAAGGCGGACGCGAGGAACTGGCCCTCAAAGAGGAGGCGGAAAAGCGGATTATCGAGAGCTATCTGCCTGCCGCCGCGAGCGAGGCCGAGACGCTGGCGGCCATTGACGCGGCGATCGCGGAGACCGGCGCGACCTCGGCCAAACAGATGGGGCTTGTGATGAAAGCGGTGCAGGCGAAACTTGCGGGCAAGACGGTGGACGGCAAATTCATCAGCGAAAATGTGAAGGCGAAACTCACATGACCCACAAGCCGTTCGTGCCGGCGAACGTCCAGATGAAGGAGTTTACGTTGCGGGCCGTGCTGCTGGGCCTCGCGATGTGCGTGGTCCTGGGCGCGGCCAACGCCTATCTCGGGTTGCGCGCGGGGCAGACCATTGCGGCCACTTATCCGGCTGCCGTGATCGGGATGGCGGTATTGCGCATCTTCAAGGGCTCGATCCTCGAAGAGAATATTGCGCGAACGGCGGGGTCGATCGGAGAATCGGTGGCGGCGGGCGCCATCTTCACCATTCCGGCATTCATTATTTCCCGCTCGTGGCTGGATTTTTCGCCGGGCACGGCGTACTGGAAATCCACTTCGCTGATGCTGGTGGGCAGCGTGCTCGGCGTGCTTTTCGTGTCGCTCGTGCGGCGCGCGCTCGTGGAAGATCCGGAGTTGCCCTTTCCGGAATCGGTGGCGGCCTCGCAGATTCACAAAGCCGGGCAGGTGGGGGCGGAAGCGGCGAAGTACCTTTTCTACAACATGGCGTTCGGCTGCGCGGTGTTTCTGGGCGGAGCTTTCAACTTTTTCGCGACGGATATCGATTGGGTGTTTCCGGTGGGCACGCTCGGGAAAAGCTCGCTGCGGCTGGGCGGTCCGGGAACGAAGGACGTGCTCGCAACCGGCGGCTCAACGGTGTTTTCGGGACCCACCGTGAGCCCTGCCTACATCGGCGTCGGCTACGTGATCGGGCCGGTGCTCGCATCGCTCAACTTCTCCGGCACGATCCTCGCGTGGGGGCTTCTGATTCCCCTGCTGATGTATTTCATGGGACCCCGGCTGCATGCCTTCATGCCGGCAAATGCGGGCGATGAATCGTGGATCGCGGAAGCGAACACGGTCTGGCGCTATATCGTGCGGCCCGTCGCCGTGGGCGGCATGTTGTTCGGCGCGGCGTATACGCTGTTCCGGATGCGCAAGTCGCTGGGAGTGGGCCTTGCGCGCGCTTTTGCCGAACTGCGCACGGGCGCCGCGCCCCCGGAGACGACCGCGCGCACGGAACGCTATATGAGTTCGCGCGTGGTGCTGCTGGGGATTTTCGGCGTGTTCTGCGTGATGATCGTGCTCTACCGGTATCTCTCCGGCGGGATTGTGCCGGCGCTGGTGGCCGCCGTGGTTATGCTGATCGTGGGCTTCTGCTTCGCCACGGTTTCGGGGTATCTGGTGGGGGTGATCGGGTCGTCCAATAACCCGATTTCGGGCCTGACGCTTTCGACGGTGATCATCGCGGCGTTGTTGATGGTGGCGCTGGGCGTTTCCGGCACGAGCGGAGTGATCGCGGTGCTGGGAGTGGCGGCCGTCGTCTGCGTTTCGAGCGCGGTCGCGGGCGAATTGCTGCAGGATTTCAAGGTCGGGTACATCATCGGAGGCACGCCGCGCAGCATCCAGATTGTGGAACTGATCGCGGTAGTGGCGGCAAGTCTCGTGATGTATTTCCCGCTGCTGGTGCTGTATCAGGGCAACATCAACGCGGGAGGCATCGGCTTCGGCGATAAAGCGCTGCCCGCGCCGCAAGCCGGCCTGATGGCCTCGCTCGCCCAGGGCATCGTGGGCGGCGATATGGCCTGGCCTTTGATCGCAGCGGGGATTCTGATGGGCCTCGCGCTCGTTATGATCGGCGTGAAAAGCCCCATGCTGGTGGCGATCGGCATGTATCTGCCGGTGGGGACCACCTTCGCGATCTTTATCGGCGGCATGGTGCGTTGGGCGTCAGATACGCTGGCCACGCGGCGGGGGCTGAACGAAGCGCAGAAGATCCGGGTGGAGAGCGTGGGGGTGCTGGCGGCGTCGGGAATGATTGCGGGCGAGGCGCTGACCGGCCTTGTGACCGCCACGTTCAGCTTCCTGAAATGGAAAGTGCCGGTGATTTTTCAGAATCCTTCGTATCTTGCGGGGCTGGTCATTCTGCTGGTGCTGGCGTATGTGCTGATCAGAGTGCCGCTGGCGAATGCGGGAAGGCCGGAGGACCCCGCGCCGCCCGCCGCCATCGTTTAGGGTTTTTCCCGTGCGTGATAGCATTGAATCTTCCCTCCTGAACGATTCGTAATTCATGATTCGCGCCATCAAAGGAACCAGAGATTTATTGCCTCCCGACACTGCGGTGTGGAACCGCGTGGAACGGATCGCGCGCGAGGTTTTTCAGGTCTACAACTACCACGAAATCCGCACGCCGGTCCTCGAAGAGACGCAGCTTTTCGCGCGCGGAGTGGGCCAGGAAACGGACATCGTTTCGAAGGAAATGTACACCTTCGACGACCGCGACGGCACTTCGGTCACGTTGCGCCCTGAGAATACGGCCTCGGTGATTCGGGCCTACATCGAGCACCGGCTCGACCAGAAGCCCGGCGTGCAGAAGCTCTATTACATCGGCCCCATGTTCCGGCGCGAGCGGCCGCAAAAGGGCCGCTACCGGCAGTTCTTCCAGATCGGGGCCGAAGCGATCGGTTCGGAATCGCCGTTCGTCGACGCGGAAGTGATCGAGATGGTGGTGGAGATTCTTTCCCGCGCCGGGCTCAGGGGCTTCAAGTTGCTGATCAATTCCGTCGGCGATGCGGACTGCCGCCCGCTGTTCGTGGAAAAATTGCGCGAGGCGCTGCGGCCCGTGGCCCAGCATTTGTGTACCGATTGCCAGCGGCGCGTGGAAACGAACCCGTTGCGCGTGCTCGATTGCAAAGTGCCGGAAGACCAGCCCATTATCGACGGCCTTCCCTCGATCCTCGATCACCTCTGCGGCGTTTGCGGCCCTCATTTCGCGGCCGTCGAGGCTTACCTGCGGGATCGCGGGATTGAGTACGAGGTCAAGCCCAGACTCGTTCGCGGCCTTGATTACTACATGCGCACGACCTTCGAAGTGGTGCACGGGAATCTGGGATCGCAGAACTCCGTGCTGGGCGGCGGGCGGTACGATGGCCTTGCGGAATTGCTGGGATCGAGCGTGCATTCTCCGGGAATCGGATTTTCGATCGGTGAAGACAGGTTGGTCATGACGGTGGATCGGACGGCCGCAGAACCGCTCGATATCTTCCTCGCGCCTCTGGGGGAAGCGGCGCTGCTGCACGCCGGCGGGCTTGCGCGGGATCTGCGGCGCTCCGGCGTATCGGTGGAAGTGGCTGCGAACGCGAAGCTCAAACGGGCCATGGAACTGGCCAACAAAGCGGGCGCGCGCTATGCCCTGATTCTGGGCGGCGATGAAATTGCGGCGGGCCGGTATTCGCTGAAAGACATGCAGTCGGGCAATCAGCGGAGCGTCTCGCGCGAAGAACTATTTCAAGAGATTGGGAACGGAAACTAAGTGCATACCTATAGAAGCCACACATGCGGCGAACTGCGCGCGGAGCACGCCGGATCGATCGTTCGTCTCTCCGGCTGGCTGCGCAACAGACGCGATCATGGGGGCGTTTACTTCATCGATCTGGCGGACCACTACGGCGCGACGCAGCTGGTGGTAGCCCCGGGCAGCGACATGTACGAGCGGGTGACCCGCCTTCCGAAAGAAACGGTCATTCGCGCGGATGGCGCGGTCGTGCCTCGCGAAGAAGGCAAAGTCAATCCTCTGATGCCGACCGGCGAGATCGAAATCCGGGTGACGGAGATTGAGGTTCTCGGTCCCACCGAGCCGCTCCCGTTCAACGTGTTTCCCGAGAATCCCGTGCCTGAGGACTTACGGCTGACCTACCGGTTCCTCGATCTGCGGCGCAGTAAGATGCACGCGAATATTCTGTTGCGTTCGCGCATTATTTCGAGCATCCGGCGCCGCATGGTTGACCTGGGCTTCCTGGAGTATCAGACTCCTACGTTGACCGCGTCCAGTCCTGAAGGGGCGCGCGATTTTCTCGTGCCGTCGCGGCGCCAGCCGGGTAAGTTCTATGCCTTGCCGCAGGCCCCGCAGATGTTCAAGCAGATCATCATGGTGGCGGGTTTCGACCGTTACTTCCAGATAGCCCCTTGTTACAGAGACGAAGACGCCCGCGCCGACCGCTCGCCCGGTGAGTTCTATCAGCTCGATCTGGAGATGAGCTTCGTCACGCAGGAGGATGTCTTTGCCGCCGTGGAGACTCTTCTGTCGGGCGTGTTCGAGGAGTTCAATCCCTCGCGCGTGCGGACGCCCGCGCCCTTTCCGCGCATCGCTTATGAAGACGCCATGCGCCGCTTCGGGACCGATAAGCCGGACTTACGCAATCCTCTGGAGATCGTCGATCTTACCGGGCTTTTCGCGGCCTCGGGATTCAAAGCCTTCGCGGGCAAGACGGTCCGGGCGATGAGCATCCCGGAGGCGTCGAAGCAATCGCGTTCCTTCTTCGACAAACTCGAAGAGCGCGCAAAGCTGGAAGGCGCCGCCGGTCTGGCGTGGCTGCTGGTTGAAGCGGGTAACTCCTTCAAAGGACCGATCGCCAAGTTCCTGACCGCCGAAGATACGGCTGCGATCCTGGCGCAAACCGGCGCGAAACCGGAAGATGCCGTGATCTTTCTTTCCGATACGGATACGGCCAAAGTCTGCCGGATACTGGCGGGATTGCGCACTCATCTGGGGCAGTTACTCAATCTGATCGAGCAGGATGTTTACCGGTTCTGCTGGATCGTCGATTTCCCGATGTATGAGTACGACACGGAGCACGAAAAGATCGACTTCAGCCACAATCCGTTTTCCATGCCGCAGGGTGGGCTGGAAGCGCTGAATACGCGCGATCCGCTGACAATCAAGGCGTATCAATACGACATTGTCTGCAACGGCTACGAGTTATCGTCGGGCGCGATCCGGAATCATCATCCGGAGATCATGTACCGGGCGTTTGAGATCGCGGGATATGAGCGGTCGGAAGTGGACCAGCGCTTCCGCGCGTTGATTAATGCGCTGAAGTTCGGCGCTCCGCCGCACGGGGGCATTGCGCCGGGCGTGGACCGCATTGTGATGTTACTCGCGGATGAACCGAACATCCGGGAAATCATCATGTTCCCGATGAATCAGAACGCCGAGGATCTGATGATGAACGCGCCGAATACCGTGCGCCCGGAGCAACTGCGGGATCTGCACATCCGGGTTGTGGAGCCGGGCAAGAAATAGGGGATACAATCGAGTCGGGACGCGGACGTCGGGACGGACCGATTCACCCTGGCTGATCCCTCAGAATGCAAAAGCGATCGGCGGCGGTTCCGGAAGCTCCGGGAGCGTTTGAAACGGAGTTTGAGAACCTCGCCGGAAATGACCCGTTCAAGGCCGGGTAGCCCTTTGGCAGCAGTCGCGCGCGCAGCAAGCCACGCCGTCTGGCATCGCATTGCGCACGATCTCAATCAAACCGGCCACGAAACGTGGATGCGTGCCCGCCGTGCCCGCGCGCGCAAACTCAATACCGCGCTCTTTGGCGAGGGCCGCGGCCTCCACATCCAGATCGTAAATAACCTCCATGTGATCGGACAGGAAACCGATGGGCGCAACGACGAGGCGTTTCGATTCCATTTGCCGGATGCAATCGCCGATATCCGGCGCCAGCCACGGCTGCGACGGGGGGCCGCTGCGGCTCTGAAACGCCAGCACCGGCTCACCCAATCCCAATTGCCGGTTCACCAGTCTCGCCGCCTCGCGCAGCTGAGCCTCATAAGGGCTCGACTGAGCCATCGAAAGCGGGATGCTGTGCGCCGTGTAGACCACTTCGGCGCCAGGGAGTCCGTCCAACGCCTCGCGCACCCGGTCAACCATCGTATCGATGAAGCCGGCGTGGCTCCAGAACGGCGGCAGTTTCTCGATTTCGGGCGCGCCCGGTACTGCGGCACGCGCAGTCTCGAGATCTTCCCGATACTGCCGGCATCCGGAATAAGATCCGAACGCCGAGGTCGCGATGGCCAGCGCGGAGCGCACTCCATCGTCCCTCATGCGCTGCACTGTATCCACCAGCATCGGGTTCCAGTTGCGATTGCCCCAGTAAACCGGCAACCCGACGCCCGCCTGCTCCAGCGCGGCGATCAGCGCGCGGCATTGATCGTTGATCGGGCTCCGGCCTCCGAAGCGGTAGTAGTGTTCGGCGACCGCGAGCATCCTTTCACGCGGGACATTCCTGCCGCGCAGCACATTTTCGAGGAAGGGAATGACGTCGTCGCGCTTCTCGGGACCTCCGAAGGAGACGAGCAGCAATGCATCGTAACGATTAGTTTCGCTCATCGGGCACCAGCGCGACAGGACGAATCGGAGACGCCGTGCCGCCGCGAGTCTTCAACGGCGCCGAATCCGAGCCCGCGGCGAAAACGTTCCAGTCGCGCGGCCATCCGGTCCGCAGCAACACCACGTCGCCAGGTTGAATGCCGGCGCCCGCCGCCGCGAGCGCGCGGCAGAGATGCGCCGGCGTGATGACGAAATCGACCGGCGGAACGTCCACCCCCTGCAACCGCGCGATATCGAGCAACACCCCTCGCCGGAGGATCGGCTCGATGGTGTCCACGGAGAAACGCTCCAGTCCGTTCGCGTAGCTTCGCAATCCGCTCGGATCTTCGCCGCCGTGCAATTTGCCGTTCGCCGGGAAATGGCAAAGAGCATCGATGTGAGTGCCGACGTGCGTGCTCAGCGCGATGGCTTCGGCGGCGGAACTGGAGCCGCCGGGATTCACGTGTGCGCCGTGCTTCTTGCTGAGGCTGTAAAGATCAGGCGCGTGCAGCGGATAGTGCGGCATGCCCGTGAAATAGGGCTGCGCCAGATCGATGGTGCGGCAGCGCTCGAGGGCGCTTAAAAGGTCGGTAAGAGCGGACAAGCCTTCAGTTTAAGTCAGCGCCCGGCTTCGTCTTTGCCGTTGTTGCCGCCAGAAGGCTGATTGAGCGCGCCACGCACCTTTTCGCGGGTCTTGTCCAGACCCCGATCGATCGCCTTGCCGGCCTTTCGCGCGTCGATTTCAGCCTGATGCAGCGCCTCGCGCGAATCGCGCTTCACCTGTTCCGCAGTCTGGCGAGCCTGCTCGCGGGCCTGATCCTCCTGGCTCCGGGAGCACGCTCCGAGAACGATCGAGCAAAAGATCAGCGCTGTAAGTTTCATCGGCATGGCCGGAGCAAACGAATGGCCAATCTCTCCGCTATCGGGCGCCGCCTGCGTGCGGGCGAATAATATCCGCAATCAGATCCGGTTTCGCCTGGTCGCGCACGAGGTGCGGATACTTCCCGCCGCCGTGATAATCGACGCTGAAGGTCTTGTAATATTCGCCGTCCTTGATCAGCAGCACAATCGGCGCCGTGCTTTTCACTGCGTCATCCACGGCGCGGCGCAGGACATCCGCCGTGAACTGGCGCCCGTTGACCGCAACCAGCTTCGTGTTGGGAACGAGGCCCGCCTTGAATGCGGGCGAACCCAGGTGAACGTCGATAATATCGCCGTCGTCGTGCGCCGAGAGCCCCAGAGAATACGAAAGGTTCATGGACTTCCGGACGCTTTCACGCGTCTTCCACAGATCGGACCGCTCTGGCGTATAGACCAGCCTGTAGCCGCCGTTCACAATCCCGTCGAGCGGTGCGTGCGCGGATGTGGACTCAAGCCGGCTGTTGAGGAACGCCGCCCAGTCATAAGGCTGAACCGCGTTGAGCGTCCGGACCACGTCTTCGAACGTGTATGGCTTCACCTCGGGCCCCGTGCTCGGCGGTCCCTCGAACGCTCTGCAGAAATCCTCAATCGATTTCCGGCCATGGCTGAGCGTGCGCAGCGTCACGTCCACGTCCAGCCAGATCAGCGTTCCTTCTTCGTAAAAATCGGTGCCGCGCCGCAGGTCAGCGTAATCGTTCCGGGCATTGTAAAGAACCTGCGCCGCGACCGCCGTATCTTCGAGCGGACGCCACGTCCGCCCCTCCTCGCGATCGAGCGCCGCCGCATTGCGCGCCAGCGCATCCAGAAACTCCTGCGGCGTCCACAACCCGCTGCGCGACGTGAGAACCTCGCCCAGATACTCGGTGAGCCCTTCGTAGACCCACAAAAGCCCGCCCTTCATCGGCTCATTGTAATCGGGAGTCGCCAGACCCGCCGGACGCCGGAACTTGCCGTTCCAGGAGTGGACGAATTCGTGCGGCAGAAGGTCGGCCGTGACTTTGCGCGCGTCGTCGTCCACCAGGCTGTCTTCATCGGTGCGGTAGTCGCTCGATTCGTGATGCTCCAGGCCGAAATGCGCGATATGGTCGCTCAGAGTGAGCAGGAAGTGATAGTCGCGATAGTGGTGGGCGTCGAAAAGCGTGTTCGTTTCCTCCACCAGATTCCGGTAGTGCTTTACCTCTTCGTCCGTGATGCGGGTGGCGCGCTCGCTGTCGGCGGCGAGGTGCAGGAAATGCTGCACCGGGCCGCCAGGGCTGAGTTCCACGGTCCTGAAATTGACGGCCGTCTGCACCGGCGAATCGATGAGCGTGGTGAGCGACGAAGGCTTGAACTCGATTTCGTTGCCCGCTTCCCGCTCGATCGGCAACGCCGTTCCATAGCGCCATCCGTTGGGAACTTTCAGGTTCGCCTGGTAGTCGAGCTGGTCCGAGGGAACGCCTTTCGGGTAGAGCAACAGCTGATTCCAGCTGAGGACGGCCAGTTGCGAAGTGGTCGAACCGCCCGACGAAAAGCCGCCGGTTTCGGGAGGCGAAATGAAATCGATCGCCACATCGAGCGTGGAGACGCCCTGCGGCACGTCCACATGGAATTCGAAGATATTCACGTCGTCGCGGCGCCAGGGGACGGGCTTGCCGTTTGCCGTCATCCGGATTCCCGCCAGATCTTCGATCGGTCCGGTTGGCCCGTGCTCGCCGGGAATCCATTTCGGATACAGCAGCGACATGGGTCCCGGCTTCACCGGAAACTGCATGGTGGCGTGCAGCAGGCGGCGCGGAGCATCGCTCGCATCCACATTCAGGCGGATGGGGTTACTTTGCGCGAAGACGCTACTCTGCGCGAAGACGATGGCAACGGTAAAAAGCGGAAGCGCGAATTGAATTTTCATTCCAATCACTCCAGTGTGCCTGATTCCCGGGGAACGCTTACTGGGCGTCCGTGCCGGTCTCTTCCACGAAACGGCCGACATGCACTTGATAGATTGCCGGTTTGCCATGGCGATCGCTGACAAACAGCACGCTCTGGCTGTCGGGCGAAAAGACCGGGCGCACCATGGCGGGATCGGATGCGCGGTGCTCGCACAGAGTCATTTCGCGCCTTGCGATTCGCAACAGAATCAGCACGTATGCCGAGGCCCGGCTGCGGCTGGCGCCGGTAAACACCGAAGCGTCGGCGTTCGGCGAAGCGGTGGTGAACTGGCTCGTCTTCGCCAGCAACGTGTCCGTGCCTTCGTCCGGAGCATGTTCGCGCATCGTGACTAGTTCTTTCGGGTCCTCGGGCAGGTGCAGATAGACGAAAGTGCTGCCCGAGGGGATCCAGAGCGGCGAGGCGGTCTGGCCCGGCGCGGTTTTGAGTTGACGCCTGCCGGAGCCGTCGCTGTTGACCAGCCAGAACCTTCCTCCGGCCCGATAAAGGATCTGCGAATGCCGCGGACGCGCCAGCAATACCTCGATTTCTTCGTCGATGTCGATCGCGCGGCGCGCCTGCCCGCGGAGCACGCTCACGATCCTCGTGCGGCCATCCTGGCGCTCCGCGAAAACGGCGGCGCCATCGGACGCGATGGAAAATCCCGTGCGGTCAGGCCCTTCCGCAACGGTGTGGATCTCGCGCGCGCGGTCCGAAGCCAGCACGGCTTCGTTGAGCGTGCGGCCGTCGAAGAAAAAAAAGGCGCGCTCGTCGGCCGATAACGACAAGGTCGAGGGATCGAGCGCCGCGGCTTCCGTGAGTTGTCTCGACTGGCCGGTCCGCGCGTCCAGCAAAAACGCCTGGCGGACGCCGGGGGGATTGCCGGAGAAGCGCTCGCTCCAGTAGAGCAGCGAGCCGGTGCGCCGCATGAACTGGTGCAGATGCATGGCCGTCATGCCGCTGGTGAAGGCGGGGTCGGTCAGGCGAATCACTTCCAGTTCGGTCGCGGGGTCGGCGTAACGCAGCCATTCCGGGCCGGACAACCGGCCGGCCGCAGCCATGGCAAGGAAACCGCGCCGGGAAAGCCACGGAGGCCCAGTGCGCCCGTTGGGCCGCGCGTTCCACGGAAGAGAGGGCAAGTAGCCCATTTTAGAACGCGAAACCGGACGGCGCAAAAAGACGAAAACGGCGATGAGACGCCGGGGTTAATCGGGCGGGGCGCTCGCTCGCGGCCTGCGACCCGGCACCGGAGCTGACAACGGGAACGTCCCGGCACGCGATGATGGAGTTGCGGCCGCAAACAGCCTGTGGCAGGATACGGACATGAATCGGGAACAGGTCATTGCAACATTGCGCGAACATGAACCCGAATTGAAGGCGGCCGGCGTCGCGCATTTAGCCCTGCATGGCTCCTATGCGCGTGGAGCAGCGGTCACCGCCCTGTCGGATGTGGATGTTATAGCCGACTTCGATCCCTCTGCGAAGCTGTCTCTGATCGGGCGAGTCCACCTCGAAAACCGCCTGACGGATATCCTCGGCGTTACGGCGGATTTGGCGGACAGGGCGATGCTGCTTCCTGAGGTGCTCGAAAGAGCGCAGCGCGAGTCGGTTCTTGTCTTTTAGAACTCCGCCTCAGCGCCTGTTCGCCGACATCGCCGACGCGATTACGACGATCGAAGAATTCACGGCCGGCATGGATTTCGAAGAGTTCCGGTCGAATCCGATGGCGGTTGCAGCAGTCGAACGTAAATTGCAGATCGTCAGCGAGGCGGCTACGCGGCTGGGAGATGAAGCGGAAAAGCGAATCCCCGATCAACCGTGGCGGGATATTCGGGGCATCGGGAACCAACTTCGTCATGCGTACGAGCGCATCGATCTGCAAGCCATCTGGGCCGCCGTGACCGGCGATCTGCCACCACTCAAGGTTGCCGTGCTTCGCGAGCTTGCCTCACCTCCGACAGACCCGACGGGACTCGCGCCGGGGTGATTCGGAACGGCAGTGGCCAGATTTGACCCCCTGCCGATGTAAGGCTTCCTCCGCTTTCTGCAAGAACGAACTCTTATACGGGTGGCCCCAGTACGGGTGGCCCCAGATTGTTGATTTTGTTTGGTGCGGATGAAAGGACTTGAACCTTCACTCTTGTTACAGAACTAGAACCTGAATCTAGCGCGTCTGCCAATTCCGCCACATCCGCACAAGGAGGTGGGTGAATCACTATTCTCTCTTCGATCGGCCCTGAAGTCAAATTTTCCATTGCCCGCCGGTAAGATGAAGACAGTGAAGCTGCTGATCTTTTCCGATATCCATAGCGACGCGCGGGCGCTCGAACGTCTGATGGCCATTGAGGCGGATTACTACTTCTGCGCCGGGGATCTGGTCAACTTTTCCCGCGGCCTCGACGCCATGGGGGAGATCCTGAAGAAACGCGCGGACCGGGTTTATGTCATCCCCGGCAATCACGAATCGGCGGAGCAGATTACGGATCTGTGCCAACGCTTCGGGCTGCACGATTTTCACGGCGGGCGGATCGCCGTTGACGGATACGAGGTGGTCGGCCTGGGCTATTCCAACCCGACGCCGTTCGATACACCGGGCGAATACTCGGAAGAAGAACTCGCCCGGCGGCTGCACGCTTTCGACGGTCTGAAACCGGCGATCGCGATCTGCCACGTTCCCCCGCATGGCACCATGCTCGACCGCATCACCAACCTGCGGCACGCCGGCAGCAAGTCGATGCGCGAATTCCTGCAGCGCGAGCAGCCCCGGTACTTTTTCTGCGGGCATATCCACGAGGCCGCCGGAGCGCAGGAAAAACTGGGGGAAACTTCAGCGATGAACGTGGGGAAAAGGGGTTACCTGCTCGATCTGGACAAGCAGGCGGAACTGGGTCTGCTATAGAGGGCGCGGTCAGCCCAGCCCTAAGGCAGTGTTAAGAAATAACCATTTCAGCTTCGTGGCAGGATCTCGTAGTTC
>VFSW01002956.1_pt1 | contig 25561 bp, 39 predicted proteins | sample 5358111 | NCBI WGS metagenome assembly VFSW01 (sample SAMN11554181, study PRJNA540505) | mine drainage metagenome | isolation source: sediment from site ElyBrook_90M | place: USA: Ely Copper Mine, Vershire, VT | collected 2017
GAATAATCGCGACCCTACGCGCTTTCTTTTCTTATTCGTACCCCCGGGCGCCCGGAGCCCGGCCGCTGTTCTCCATATGCCATGCTCGTCACCCCTTCTATACTTTTTGATCACCTTCCGGCGCGTCCGGCTTACCCCAAATAAGTGGACCGAGGTTCAGGGCTTCCGGCAAACGGTTTATGTACGGAATATAGGGGAAGAGAATGAAGAGGAGCATAACGCCTCCGAGGATTTCTGCCGCGTCACGATCGCCATACGGGCTGGCGGGAAGATTAAAGAGTTTGTTGATAGCCGCCAAAGGAAAAAGCCACCAGGAACCGGGCGGCAACGCACCATTAGTCTCGTCCTTGATCATGCCCGACTGGGCCGTGCTCATATTAAGAGAAGTTGCTTTCGTCTCTGGAATATCCATATCGCTGAGGAAACGTAATGTGTAAGTGTTATTGATACTCGGATTTTCTTCTGCCACGAGCGACTCGTATGATCCGCTCGCTGCCATTGGCATTAGGGTACGTAACATCACGATGACTGGATTCGTCGAACTTGCAAACTCACCGGTATCCGTTGCGACAACATACGCTTCAGCTTGCCCAATGTCGGATTGCTGCATGGCGGCAGATTCGTTCTGGAATATATTCCACGCATCACTGTTTTTATTATCTGCCGCATAGTGCTCATAGGGTGACACCACGAACACGTTCCGGGTATCAAATCGATAGGGATCTATGGAATCAACATACGTCGCCGTGTCGGATGTCCGTTCAAATTCTTGTAGCAAGGTCGTCTTCACAAGGTCTGGATTTTGCTGTGCGACATCCGCGATGCGTACGGCCGGTACGTATGGCGAGTGGAAGAAAAAAGCGAGCGTGAGGATTGCCACAATCAGCACGCCGCCGCGAATAAAGAGTTTTGTATGATTTGCCGGAACCGTCTTATAAGAAAGGTCTTTGCGATATGGACGCGAGATACCATAGGCGTGTTCGAGTACGTAATGGACAATAAAGATAAGAAATATAGCGAGCGGAATGATAGCTGTGTGTATCACGAACGTCTGCAGGTAGTTGAGAGGATTGAGCCAATAACCGAGATACGCGCCATTCCAGAAATCGGCTCCGGAGACCGCGCGAAATTGTGAAGAAAAATCGCCACGCAGACCATAGCCGAACTCGGTCTGAATGAGTACCAAGGAGAAAATAATTGCACCAAATACCCATACCATCCGGCGCGGCGCGCGGAATCCGCTCGTTACGAACGCTACCAGCATGTGCAATATGAGCATCACGATGAAAGCCTGCACCGTCCACAAGTGAACACTGCGCACGTAGATGCCCCACGAGTTATGCAGCCACCACGCCTGGCCCATAAATGCCATCGTGATGCCGGTTATCGCAAGAACGACCAAACAGGTGAGCGTTAAGAAACCGAGTGAAAAAAATATTTTGTTGCCATAAGAAGGCAGTCGATGAATATACACTTCATCAACAAGTGTCTTGAATGCATTGGTGCGTTCCGTATATTGAGGAATTTCTTGCTCCTCATTATTCATAAATATACGATACCACGCTCGGCACGCGTACAATCGTCCTATTTGTCATGAAAAAATACATTTTCCTATGCTATGCTCGGAGGCAATGTACGCGCGCAATATCCTCACGGTCGGGAATTTCTTCCTCGCAGCGTCCGCGACACTGGTGAGCTATACTCTGCTCTCGTACCTTTCCTCATTCATTTCGGAGACGAACATCGGTTTCGCCATCGCGGCGGGAGGCATCGTGGCGGTCATCGCCTTCTCCTCCCTGCCACGCCTGGTCGCGCGCTACGGCGCCCAACCGCTCGCGCTCTTCCTGACGTTCGCAAACATGATACTGCTCTTCGCGGCCGCCGCGGCGCCCCGCACGATTGCGAGCGCGATCTTCGTCATCCTCGCCCTCTCGCTTCAGCCGCTGATCCTCTACGAACTCGATCTGTTGCTTGAGGCGACAGTCAATAACGAGAGGGCGACCGGCCGCGTGCGCACGATTTTCCTTACTGGCGGAAACGTCGGGGCGCTCGTCGCACCGCTTCTCATCGGCACGCTTCTCGCGCATATTGAGAACTATACTTACGTCTTCTTCACCGCCGCCGCCGCACTCGTGCCGTTCATCATCCTCTTCGCCGCACGGCGCCTCCCTGAGGGGGCAATACTGGGGCATTCCCATCTGCGCGATACGCTCCAGCGCATCGTGCACGATCGCGATCTCGCGGCCGTCACGGTCGGGCACTTCATTCTGTACCTCTTCTACATCTGGGCGCCGCTCTATATTCCCGCCTACCTCCACAGCGTGCTCGGCATGCCCTGGTCGACGCTCGGCTGGATGTTCGCTATCATGCTCATACCCTATGTATTGATCGAATATCCCGCCGGATGGATTGCTGATCGATTTCTCGGCGACAAAGAGTTCATGCTGGCCGGTTTCCTGATAGCCGGTTCTGCGCTCGCCGCAGTGGGATTTCTCACACCAGTCTCCACGCCGCTCACGATTCTGATGGTCCTCGTCGCCACGCGCGCCGGTGCCGCACTTATCGAGAGTATGACTGAAGGGCACTTCTTCCGCCGTGTTTCAGAAAAGGACATCGTCTCCGTGAGCGTCTTCCGTGGCGTCTGGCCGCTCGCCAATGCTAGTGCGCCGCTGATTGGCGGCCTAATCCTCGTCTTTGGCGGCTACCAGCTTTTCTTTGCGCTCACCGGCGGATTCGTTCTCATTGCGGGAACCGTCTCGACTATCCTTATCAAAGATTTCCAGTAATCCGGCTAGTCGGCAAACGTATAGTTTTCATCTATTTCCTCCACTAATCGTTCCGCTAGGAGCGCTCGAAGCGCCGTGCGCATTTGTACACGGCGCGAAGCGCCGAGCAACTCTCTGAGATGCGCGGACGAAGCGGCCCCTCGAGCGAGCTCGCGGAGAATGGCGCCACGCGCCTCTCGGAGCGATCCGGCAAACTTCGACTGTTTCGCATACTGTCGACTTCGTGCATTATGGGAAATGCCTAAACGTTTCAGAGAGGCGCCATAGTCCATAAGTGCGCCGTGCCACTCCCGCGCCCTCCCCTTCGGCAGTATCCGTTTTAATACCTCGAGTATCTCGACGTCTTTGATGTCAGAACGCCTCGAAAAGAAATGGTGGATAACGGCCGTACGAATATTCGTCTCAATCAAGATGACATCTTGATTGTAGGCAAACGCGGCAACTGCGCGAGCGGTATATGAGCCGACTCCCGGAAGGGCTTCCCATTCGGAAACGCTGGTAACCTTTCGGGATACAAGCTCTTTTGCGGCGGCGTGAAGCATCTTCGCCCGACGGTTGTAACCGAGTCCTTGCCAGCTTTTCAATACGGCAGGGAGCGGCGCGGCGGCAAGTTTCTTTGCCGTCGGAAATTGCTTTATGAATTTCATATAAAACAACAGCACCCGTTCTACCTGCGTCTGCTGAAGCATCACTTCCGAGACGAGAATCCGGTAGGGGTTACTGGTTTTCCTCCACGGCAACGTATGCCTTCCTTCTGCCCGATAGTGGCGCCAGACAAGCTTTCTGAATTTCGCAGGCGTCATCGCTCTTTCGCCTTCGGCCAGCGATGGGCGGCCGGCGGCCAGAGTTTCGTGAGGGGGTGCTCCATACAGTCGTGCGGGCGAGCCGGACAGACATAGCGACCATAGAGGACGAGGCCGTTATTCACATACTTCCAGTCTGTTTTCGGAATAAGTGCTTCGAGGTCTTTTGAGATTTTCGTGGGATCGGTCTCGGAGGTCAAGTCGAATCGTTTGGCGAAGCGCTTCACGTGCGTGTCGGTCGCGATGCCCTCCCATACATCGTGGAGCTCGCCGAGGATGACGTGCGCCGTTTTGTACCCAACGCCGGGGAACTCGACGAGCTCGGTCTCCGTCTGCGGCACCTTCCCCTTGTATTTCTCTTGAACGAGTTTCGCGGTCATGATGATTGCGTTTGCTTTATTACGAAAGAACGGGACGGTTGAGATTTCCTTGGTGAAGGTCACGGGGTTGGCACCCGCAAAGTCTTTTGCCGTCTTATATTTCTTAAAAAGGGTTGCCGTGAGCTTGTTGACCGCTTTATCCGTGCACTGTGCAGAGAGAATAACCGCAACAACGAATTGAAAAGGTGTGCGGTGTTCAAGCTCGCTCTTCGGTATTGGATACGTTCTCTTCAGATAGGAAACTATCTTCTTCGTGCGGGTGCCGCGCTCTCTGCGACTCATAACGGCTCAGAGGTATGCTCTTCGTGCGGGAAAGCAAAGCGAAAGAAAATCATCGAAAGAATCCCCGCGGAAAGGACGGTGAAAAAGAATACGATGATGAGGCCGATGTAGGGAACGAGTGTGATGAGCGAAAGTATAAGCATACCGAGCACTCCATCGTGCCAGAATATTGAATCACGATGCATAAAACGTTGTGCGATCAGACTACCAAGAAGAATGCCGGCGTACAGGAGCGATAGGAACACAATAAGAGCGTAGGCGATGAGGAGTAGGAGTGCGAGACCAATCCCGACAAAGGTGAGCGCAAGCAGAAGAGAAAGAATCGGCGTCACTACGAACACAGCAAAGCCCAGTAGCGCCGTAAGAAGAATGCTACTCGGGCGCATCGTTGTCGTGCGCTTAGTAAGAGTCTCTGCAAGCCGTGGGAAGAGGCCGGCGAGAAGGCCGGCGAGAATGAGGGCGCCCAAGACGCGTACGAAAAGGAATATTCCCATACTGATAAATGAGAGGACACGCGATGTGCCAACATCGGGCAAGTACGAAGCGTTTGTGTAGGTAACGCCGCCCCGTATCGTTGCTGACGCGGGGATTATCGCATCTTCAGGGGCTTCATAGGAGAGCTTGCCCTCAACCGTGGTGCCCGCGGAGAGCGAGACCCTACCGCTTGCGATGACAGTGATGTCTCCCGCGAAATTACCGGCAAGCGATATGTTGTTCCCGTAGATGGTAACCGGGCCGCCGGCGCCGTTGGTCAAGGTTGTATCCGCGGCGACTATAAAGACACTTCCTCCCGCACGGCCAGAGTCGTACACGGTAAAACCGAAGGCGACAAGATCGCCCGATACCGACTCTTCAACCGTGACGCTTCCGCCTGCCGCTCTGAAGTCGCCACCTACACGAGCCCGCGAACGTATGGAACCCGCGAAAAGAAGCTCGTCGCCCGATATTGGCGCCGCGGTGATGACCGACCCTCCACATGCCGAGAGATCGCCCCCCACCGGCGCGGTAATAACGACCGAGGCACCCGCGGCGTAGACATTCCCCGGAGAAGAACTCGCTGAGATGAGCGATTGCGCCGCAGAAAAGGATGCTGGAGCGTACATCGCATACGAGCTCGCCGGCATAAGAAGCAGAACGAGAAGAAGAGGAAGTGTGCGTCGCATAGAAAAGCTACGGTGCGGGCGGCATTGTAAGGCGCGGGGGAGGAGGCGGACTCACCTGCGACGAGTTACTATCTCCCATTACCTTCACCGGCTCTATGAGACTCGCAAAAAATAAAATGAGAAGTGTGATGACGGCAGATGTGAGACAATAAATACAGAACGCCCCTATAATGAATCCTTGTATGGAAATGAAATAAAGAGAGGCGATGATGCCAATGAGTGATATTGCTTGGAGGACGCGACGCAGGAATCGATCGAAGATGACGAGCTCAAGCGCTGCGAGGCTAAAGAAAACACCATAGAAGAGGACGCCGAGCTCGGCGAGCGGGATGCCGAAGAGACGCGAATACTGGCTTTCGACAACCGTGTTGCAGTCCGAGAGTCCCTGGATATTACAGAGGAGCGGAGTGCCGTTCGTTATGTGCTGAGCAAGATACGCAGAGTCTGCAAGGCCGCAAAAAGCCAGTAAAAGTATAGCGACGACGCCTATTCGCTTCATGATGCTTAAACAATACGCGTCTCGTCGTCTCTATGCAAACCTGAAATCAGGTCACCGCAGTGGCAAAGGATTACCACGCATCTTCAATGCTATTTAGTTGTTTATAGGGGCGAATGCCTCTACACACACCGCTCCGTTCTCCTTCCCTTTTCCCGCTTGTCGAAGCGACAGTCGCCAGAGGAGGAGTCGACTCGTGTTGGGGGATCCCCCTCGTCATCCAAGGGAATACAAAACAGGCGTGAAAAACGGAGTCCGTTGAAGTCGCTGGCGCGCCAATGATACGCACGGTCCCGCCGTGTGCGATTGCGACAAGATCGCGATTGCGTAAATCGCTTGTATCAATACTCCACGCCTGACCGGAGAAGTCGCGCAAGACGAAGGAAGTGACGCCTGGCGCAACGGTCTCAACTTCCCCGCCAAGCAACCCCTTCTCCGGCGCAAGCCACCACGAACGCTCCTCAACAAGAATGGGTCGATAGAAGGGTGGGTGGTCGCCGACCGCCTCTTCAATCTCGCCGCCGAACCCCGTCGCATACAGGCCACTACCGAGCGCGAGAGATAAGAGGACGGCACTGAGCGCGATTGCGATAAGTGGGTACCGATAACCATGCGCGGTCCGGCGAACATAGAGATAGCCGACAAGGATGGACAGAGCGAGTGCGAACACCCAGATAAACGGGGCCGCAGCGAAGAAAAAGGAGAGGAAATCCGCGTGTGTCGCCGGGAAGAGCCGCCAATCCACATTCTGAATCTCGAAAATAGTTGCTGAGAACGCGAGCGCGCCCAACAGAACCGCGAGCGCGCCGAGCCCCCAAAAAACGTAATTCTTTAAGAGAAACTCCCAGCGCGGGCGCGGCGTGAGATGCTCGTCGTTAATTCGTCCTAGCACTCGCTGTGCGAGGTGGTCGTGTTTCTGTTCGTTGTTGGAGGTGGTCATGGTAAGAATTGTTTCGGTAGAGAAGAACGGAGCGCGCGCTTGGCGCGGTAGATGAGTGTGGAAACCGTTCCTACGGGCACTTCAAGGATATCAGACATCTCGGTATAGGAACGATTCTCAAAGAAGCGGAGAATGAGCGCGTCGCGGTACTGCGGAGAAATTGTTGCGAATGCCTTTGCAAGCTCCTCACGCGAGAGCCTGAGTTCCGCGAGTGCGGACGCATCAGAGTCGTCGTCCTGTAGCTCCGTAATGAGCAACTCGCCCTCTTCGCTCAAGATGACTTGCGGCCGGGCGTGCTTGCTTCGGAAAAAGCTCATCGCCTCGTTGTGCGCGATGCGATACATCCATGAAGAGAATGAGAGCGTCAGGTCAAAGCCATTGAGATTCTTATATGCTTTGATGAATGCATTCTGCAGGATATCCTCGCGATCCTCCCTGACGCCGACGCCGAGCCGCTCGAGATAGCGCAAAAGCTTCGCCTCATAGCGCTCAATAAGCAATGCGAACGCCTCCTTATCAGAGAGCGTCCGGCGGACAATCTCCTCATCGGTTGTCGGCAGCGGCATAGCGCTCATAACTATATACGCTTCCGACCCTTCGCGCATTTCATCTCAATATATGAGAAAATCTGATAAACTGGGGTGATTCGTATGTTTTCTTTCTTTTCCCATCTCATCGGCGGCGCGGTCGGCAGTACGGTGCTCCTCTCGCTCGTCGTGATGTTCTGCTCTTTCTTCCTTGAAGATGCTACGACGGTCATTGTCGGCGTCCTTGCCGCCGACGGTGTTATCTCGATCCCTATTGCGCTTATATCGCTCTATGTCGGCATTATGATTGGAGACATTGTGCTCTATACCATCGGATGGCTCGCACGCACGCATCCGCGGCTCGCGCATTATGTTGATCATGAATTTACCGCCCCTTTCCGCACCTGGCTTGAGAGTCGGTATGTGACGATTATTTTCTCAGGCCACTTCGTGCCGGGTCTGCGGCTTACGACTTATGTCGCGAGCGGCTTTTTCCGCTTCCCTCTTTCAAAATATATACCGACGGCAATTATTGGTGGATTACTTCTGGAAATTATGCTCTTCACACTCTCGTATTTGTTCGGCAGTCTTTCATCCACATGGATTGGGGAGGTGCGCTGGGGCATTGCTGCCGTCTTCATCCTTGCCCTTTTCCTTATCGCACGCCACAATATCCTTACCTATCGGGCGAGAAAGAATGATGTGGCAGTGTCGGATAGCGGCGCCGGTATTCGTACGCTGTGAGTATCAGGAGGGAGAAATCAAAGATGGCAAGTACTTGAAGGAGCGTTTCGTGCCGTACGAATCCACGATATGCTTCATACGCGCCGAAGATGACGAGTGCCGTCATAAAGAGCGGGTAGGCGAGCTTCTTTCCTGCGAAGATTCCTATGACAAGGAGAATCTTTACTGCCCCGTGGAGCGCGAGATAGAGCGCGAGGAGATAATGCGTATGGATGGCAAATGAGTGCGCGGCGCTGTTGAGAGCGCTCGCGATAGGATCGCCTGGATCCTGAGTGAGCTCACCACCCGTTATGAATGCGGTCATCGTGAGCACCAGCGAAGGAGGTACGGCGAGCACGAGGAGAGCAACGAGTATCTCGAACCCACCATCGACTGCCTTGAGCAGGAGAGCGAGGTCAAAAAACCAGAGAATGTCTTTCTCTCGCTTGACTTTATTCGGTACTATTTCCATGAATATCAGCGTATCACATCGCCCGATTTATTTATTAACGAAAAGTCTCCCATCAGCGCTTGTGGAGCGCAGAGATTGCCGGCATCGTAGCGAGCGATGTCAAGATATCGTAATGACAATTATAAGACAATGTGATATACTTGGGGGCAGGTCTGTCCCACAAAGGAGTAAAAAATGAATTCGCCCTTCAAATATGACTGGAGAGACGGTGTCAGAAGATTCCTTGTCCAGTATTGGTGGCTTGTGGCGGCAATAGTATTCGCCACATTTGTTGGCATCACTGGATAGTGCTCGGCCGCGTCGAAGAAACTGCCTCATCGGCATTTCTCGATGCGGCGTTTCTTTTTACTTGTGCGTTCTCCCCTTTTCATGCTACAGTCCCTCTAACTTCCAGTGGCTACCGACCGACTTCGCATAAATAATGAGATTCGCGCGCAGGAGTTGCGCGTGATTGGTGCTTTGGGCGAGAATCTCGGCGTGCTCTCCCTCGCCAACGCCCAAGCGGCCGCTCTGCGCGCTGGACTCGACCTTATAGAGATTTCGCCCTCAGCAATCCCGCCCGTTGCGAAGATCATGGATTATGGTAAATTTGAGTACGAGCGAAGCAAGAAGGAGAAGGTGGCAAAGTCAAAGGTTAAGGTGTCCGAGACCAAGGAGGTCCAGATAAAGGTGGGTACCGGCGACCATGACATGGACCTCAAGGCAAAGAAGGCGGCCGAGTGGCTCGCCGAGGGCCACCGGGTGCGCGCTGAACTCTTCCTCAAAGGTCGCTACAAGAGCATGGGCGAAGAGTTCTTGAAAGAGCGCCTCGAGCGGTTCCTCAAACTCATTCCTTATGCCTATAAGGTCGCCGAGCCTGTCGCGCGGAGCCCCAAGGGCTTCGCTGGCGTTATAGAACGCGATCTGGTAGCTCAACAGAAGCGGGAAAAAGAATCGAAACCAAAAAATGAAAACCAATAAATCCTACACAAAGAGAATCCGCGTCACCCGCAACGGGAAGTTGATGGTGCGTGTGAAGGGTCAGAACCATTTTAATGCGAAATCGAGTGGCTCTGAACGCTCGGCGAAACGCCGTTCTGTTTCCATCAACCTCTCGGCAAAAGTCCGTGCGCGCTTCCTCCCAGGCAGTGGTGCGAAGTAATTAATTCCGTAATCATTTTAGTATGACAAGAATCAAAGGAGGGGTGATGGCGCAGAAGCGCCGCAAGAATATTCTCGAGCGAGCCAAGGGCTACCGCGGCGTGCGCTCTAAGAAGGAGCGCTACGCCCACGAGGCGCTCATGCGCGCGGGCCGCTACGCCTTCGCCCATAGGCGTGACAAAAAGACCGACTTCCGCCAGCTCTGGATCGTCCGCCTCAACGCCGCCCTTCGTGAGAACGGCCACAAGTCCTACTCCACCTTCATCGACAAATTGAAAAAGTCAGGCTTCAAGCTTGATCGCAAGGTCCTCGCCCAGTTCGCCTCCGAGCATCCCGAAATCTTCGCCCGCATCGCAAAGCAAGTCGTCTAACGAAGCAAAAGCTGCCCCAAAAGGCGGTTCTTGTTTTGAGACTACTCCGCGCTCAGATATGCAAAACGCGGTACCTTTTTATCATCGATCTCAACCTTTCCGAGAAACATATCGAGGGGTCTGACCCAGAGTTTTGATATCTCGTTTTCGTAGAGCGCCTCGTACACGACCGTGTCCTCCAAATGTCTCACTGTGTTTTGCTACATCGATTACTCGATACTTCTTGCCGCTTTTATAGTGCTCGTATACACCGAGTCTTAGATCCATATCTTTTTACAATAAAGCGATTCTAAAAACAGTTCTACGCACGTCCTTTGTCGCTAACCAGAGTTCATGGACTTTCTTCCGCATCTCTGCATGTTGTACGTAGCCATCATCAATAGCTCCTCCCATCAGATCAACATATTCTATATTCAAAAGCTCCGTAAGCGATTCTTTACTGTCATTGTATCGCCTCTCATCTATCCGCTGCCCCATAAGCTCGTTATGGAAGACATGCCACATGTAGAAATGAAAAAATTCATGCATGATATCGATACTAGAAATCTTCAAATCTTTTTCACGGAATCCTTCGTAATCTCCCATGTCTGACCGAACTCGGGGACGACGGCGCGGGCGCCGAGGTAGTCGTGGATGCGCTGGGCGAGGAAGCGCTCCGCGGCCGGTTCGCCGATGGCGGTGAAGATGGCTTTCGGGCGCTTCTCGGCAAGGGCTGCTTCGGCGAACCTCAACAGTCCGTCGCGGTCAGCGTGCGCCGACCATCCCTCCATAAGCTCTATTCTAGCCCGTACAGGGACGTCCTGGCCGTTTAAACGCACGCTAGAGGCGCCATCCTTCAGCCGTCGCCCGGGAGACCCAGGCGCCTGATAGCCGACGATGAAGAGCGTCGTCGAGGGATCGGGGAGATAGCGCGTCTCCCACCCGCCTATTCTGCCACCGTGACTCATCCCCGCGCCCGCGATGATGATTTTCGGATTCGGCGCCTTTTCTATAGCCACCGACTCTTGGCGCGAGAGAGTCTTCTTCAAGAATGGAAATTCGAAAATGCTCCCTTCCCTTTTCATCTCGTCCTCGGTCGCTGGCTTGAAGTAGGCCAGACCCCACTTCTCGTAGACGTCGGTGACGTGAATGGCGAGTGGTGAGTCAAGAAAGACGGGAATCTTGGGCAGATCTCCGGCCTCAAAGAAGTTGGAGAGCTCGTAGAGCATCAGCTGGGTGCGCTCTAGGGAAAAGGCTGGAATGAGGATAGTGCCACCGCGTTTAATTGCCAGTTGAAGCCTCCCTTTGAGCAACATCGTTCGAGATATTCCCTTAGGATGAAGCCGATCGCCGTACACGCTCTCCATCACGAGCGCGTCGGCGTCCGGTACCGGCTCCCAGTCGGGCAAGAGCGGCGAAGGCGAGTTGCCGATGTCGCCAGTGAGCGCGACGACTGCCCCTTCTTCATCGGTAATCCGCACACTAGCGGAACCGAGGATGTGACCCGAGTTACGCAGATACACGACGAGCCCGGGCGCGACTTCTTTCGGAGCGTGATACTCAAGCGTTTCAACAAGGGCGAAGGCCGCATCGACATCTTTCCCCTCATAGAGAGTAGGAAGACCGCGGCGGGAGGCGTCCGACGCGAGGATTTCTGCTGAGTCGCGCAGGATAAGTTCGGCGAGATCGCGCGTCGGCGGCGTCATGTAGATTTTCCCCTTGAAGCCGTCCTTCACGAGCTTCGGGATGCGGCCGACGTGGTCGAGGTGCGCATGCGTCACAACGAGCGCATCAATCGTCTTCACGTCGTAGGGGAACGGGCCGTACATATCCGCAACACTCACGTCCGCGCCCTGTTCAATGCCGCAGTCAACGAGTAGCTTCCCGTGCGCGCCTTCAATTAAGAAATTCGAGCCGGTCACCTTGCCTGCTCCGCCATAAAAGCTAAGCCGTAATGCCATTGGTCTATTGTAACGCCCAGCCCCACAATACCGAAGTAGTGTGGGGCTGGGCGGAGCCGTTCTAATAAGCAACTTAATCTTGCCAGGTGGGTGCTACAACGACGATTCTCGGATTTCCTTTCGGAATTCACCAAAGGGTCTTAATGCAAAGCTCCCGAATGATAGGCAAGTTGCGTTTTTAAGAACAGCTCCACTTACTAGTATATACCCTGTGTCAAATGTTTCTGGGGAAAACTATTCGCCGTGGCGTTTATAGCTATGCATCTGATTATTCCCGAACCAGTGCTCGATTTCGTGGGTCGCCTCTTCCGGCGTCTCAGATGCGTGAAGAATGTTGGCGACTGCGCGCTTCTCGACATTGGCCTGGATTGGTGAGTCGTTCGAGAAATCGCCGCGGAGAGTACCCATATCTGCGAGATACGGCAGTGTAGGGCCACAAATCTTACGCACCATATCAACTGCGTGCGTTCCCTCAACAACCATCTTCACGAGCGGCGCGGAAAGCATGTAGTCGATGAGCCATTTGCGTATCTCTGGGCCGATCTTCGCCGGATCGTCTGTGCCGAACTCTTCCATCGGATTAATCTTGTACTTTTCATAGGTCGAAAGTGTCTTCGCCCCAAGGCGAGTGATCCACACCATATCCTTCGGATAATGATTATCCATCTCCTCAAACGTTGGCTGGAACATTTCGAGCGCGACAATCTTCAAATCGCGCTGTTCAAAACGCCTTATCACTTCGCCGATGAGACCCTTTTTCACTCCATCGGGTTTAATCATCACATAAGTTCGTTCTTCTTTTGGGTTCTTATTAGCCATGGTTAAAAAATAAAAAGCCTGGGACGATTATCGGGTTATGATACGCGCTCCGCCCTTTTCTATCAAGATAGTGTGCTCGAAGTGGGCCGAGCGCGAGCCGTCCTTGGTGCGATAGGTATACCCGTCAGGCGCAAGCATGATCGTCGCCTTCCCCGCAGTTGAGATTGGCTCGAGCGCAAGCACCATTCCTTCGAAAAGCTCGGGGCCCGAGCCTGCGCGACCGAAGTTGGGGACGAACGGCTCTTCGTGTACCACATCACCAACGCCGTGGCCGCCGAGCTCTTTCACCACCTTAAAGCCAGCGCTCTCAATTTTTTCTTGGATAGCATGCGAGACGTCGCCCATATGATTCCCCGGAACGGCGTTCTTGATGCCTGCCGCAAGCGCTTGCTCGGTCGCGGCGAGGAGCTTCTTCGTCTCTTCATCCACTTGGCCGACCGGTACGGTGATAGCGGCATCCACGATGATGCCTTCGTGCGTGAGACCGAGATCGAGCCCAACGATATCGCCCTCCTTTAAGACTTTCACCGACTCGTTCGGGATGCCGTGCACGACTTCATTGTTTATAGAGACGCAGAGCGTTGCCGGATACGGCCGGCGCGCGCCCTCGGGCGTATAGCCGAGAAAGGAAGGCTCATCACCACCCTCGCGAATCATTCGCTCGGCGAAGTCGTCGAGCTCCTCAGTGGTGACGCCGGGCGCCACCTTCGCGCGAAGCCCGCGGAGTACGGCGGCGAGGCGCTTTCCGCCCTCAATAAGGTTTGCTCGTTCGGTATCGTTTGTAATCGTCATTGTATGCCGAGCGATTTGTTAATCTCAACACTAATCTCTGTGGGACTTGGTTCGCCGTTTATTTCGACAAGCGCGCCCGCCTTACGAAAGAGTTCGAGTACCGGTTCGGTGCACTCGTGGTATTCCTTCAAGCGCTCATCAACCGCAGAATCGTCCTTACGGCCCTCAGTCTCTTTCCGCAGAACGAGTCGGCGGCGGACTGATTCGTCAGACACCTGAATATTCAAAGCCGTGAAGGAACGCTTGAGCCAGCGAAGAGAATCGATAACGATTTCCGCTTCGGGCACCTTGCGATTGAATCCGTCGAATATGACGCTCGTGTCGTCGGAGAGCGAGAAGAACGCTTTCAAGTACAGGTAGGTCGCGAGCCACGGAGGCACGAGCATGCCGCCATCGATTTCTGACTTTACTTTCCGCCCAAGCAGTGTGTCTCCGGTCGCTATTGTTCGGAACTGTTCTCCAGCTTTTATAATCTTCCAACCGGTCTTTTCAGAAAGGAACTTTGCCTGGGTCCCCTTCCCGCATCCAGGCTTGCCAATAAAAAATATCGTTCGTGTGTCCATCCGCTCACTCTAGCATCTTTAATATTCCCGAAGCGAGACCTGGGCGTCGATCTTGTGGGCGAGGTCGAGCGTGACCTGGACGGCGATAAGAAGCGCGGTGCCGCCAAGCACGAGGGTCGTAATACCCGTGAGCCCCTGGATGATGCTCGGCGCCACGGCGATAAGGCCGAGGAAACAAGCTCCGGGGAGGGTGACGCGATTGACTACTTTGCCAATATATTCCTCTGTCTCGCGACCGGGGCGCACACCAGGGACGAAAGCACCCGTTTTCTGCAGATTTTCTGCGACTCGATGGGGCTCAAAGGTAACCGCAGTATAGAAATAAGTGAAGAGAACGACGAGCAGGAAGTAGACCGAGCCGTACTTCCATGGATTAGAGAGGAAGGCGCTATACCAGAGCGCTGCCGAGGAGGCGAAGGAAATATGCACCGCCGAGAGCATGGAGAGCGCCATCTGCGGGACCAGAAGAAGGGAGAGCGCGAAGATGATAGGAATGACGCCCGCTTGAAGAAGCCGGATCGGAAGATAGGTTGCCGCATTCTGCGCGAGCGCCGCGCCGCGCGCCGCGCGCGCATACGCGATTGGTATGGAACGTTCGGCGTCGGAGACAACCACGACCGCATAGATCATCGCGAGTCCGAGGGCGGCAAAGGCGAGGTAGCTCGGAATGTTCGCCGCGCTCGAGGCGAAGATGGCCTGCGAGATGCTCGATGGTATGCGCGCGAGGATGCCCGCGAGGATGATGAGCGAGACACCATTGCCGATGCCGAACTCAGTGACAAGTTCGCCGAGCCACATAAGGAGGAGCGACCCTGCGGTAATGAGCGCGACATTCGCGATAAGGGCCGTTGAACTTAAATGCGCTATAACGCCCTGGCTCTGGAGCAGAAATAAGAAGCCGATGCCTTGGAGGACAGCGATGGGGATGGTGAGGAGACGGCTCCAACTGATGAATTTGGCGCGGCCGGCTTCGCCTTCTTCAAAATAGGCCTGCTTTACCTGCGGGAAGATAATGGTGCCGAGCTGCATGATGATGGAGGCGGTGATGTAAGGACCGACGCCGAGCATCACGATCGAGAGCCGCGCGAGGCCGCCGCCGGAGAAAACGTTGAGAAGACCGAAGAATTGATTGTTCGCGAAGAAAGACGCGAGTGCGTTCTTATCGATGCCCGGAATCGGTATTGCGGCGAGGATACGGAAGAGCGCGAGCGCCCCGACGAGGAAAAATATGCGGAAACGAATCTCAGAATCGCTAAAAGCGAGCTTGAGCTTGTGGATGAAGATATTAAACATGGATAGTGCCGCCCGCGGAGTCGATTGCGGCGCGCGCGACGGCAGAGAGGGCACAACCTTTTATGACAAGCGCCTTCGTAAGCTCTCCCGTGCCGAGAATCTTCACGACGGGCGGGCGTCCTTTTGTTCTGCGCACGAGACCTTTGGCGAGAAGCGAGGCTGGAGAGACAGTCTCACCGGCCTTGTAGGCCGACTCAAGCGCAGCAAGATTCACCGCGCTTACGCTGATGCGATTCGCCTTCACTGTGCGTGCGCGATTCTTACCGTGGCCGCGGCGTTTTGGAAACTTCTTGATAAGGTCGCGGACTTCAGGACGGATCTTGTGTCCGGCGCGCGCAGTCTGCCCTTTGCCGCCGCGTCCAGAGGTCTTGCCGCGCTTGCCTCCGCGCCCGACGGGCGCATTCTTTATATTCTTGGTACGCGGTAAAAGTGAGTGGAGTTGCATAAAAATAATTACGCGGTGCGCAGCTTCTTCAACGCTTCAACGGTCGCGCGCGCGATCGTGAGCTTATTCTTTGAGCGCGTATGGATCTTGGTCACGACATCGGTCACGCCGGCGAGATCGAGCACGGTGCGCACTGCCGAACCGGCGACAAGTCCGCGGCCTTTTGATGGAATAACCTCCACTGTCGAAGAGGCGTACTTCGCGGAGACTTGGTGCGGGATGGAGCCGGAGGCCGTTCGTAGAACCGTTATGAGATGTCTCTTCGCGTCGCGCGTCGCTTTATCGATGGCAAGAGCGGTATCCATAGCCTTACCGAGCCCGACGCCGACACGACCCTTCTTGTCGCCAATGATAACGACGAGACTGAAGTTGAAGCGCCGCCCGCCCGCCATCACGCGCGCGACTCGGCGCACATCGGCCGTGACCTGTTCAAACTCTCCGCGCTCGCGCGGCGCGCGGCTTCTGTTGCCGCCGCGCGGCGATCGACCGCGGAGCGCCCCTCGACCGCCGCGTGCGCCCGGGGAACGCGCGGCCGATGCAACTTCGACCGCTTCGGGCACAACAACTTCTGCAGCCGCAACCGTTTTCGCTACGTCTGCCTCTTGTATTATTTCTTTTTCCACTGGTGTAGTCATAACTATTTAAAAGACGATACCTCCTTCGCGCGCCGCGTCGGCAAGCGCCTTCACTTGCCCGCCATAGCGGTACCCTCCGCGGTCAAAGACGGCGGAGGTGATTCCTGCCGCCTTCGCCTTCGAAGCGATTGCCGAGCCGACCGAGGTTGCCTGTACTGATTGCGACCCCTTGAACTCACGACCGTGCACGGCGGCAATCGTCTTTCCCACTGTGTCGTCGATGAGTTGCACCGAGATGAATCGGTTACTACGGAAGACGGCGAGCCGCGGCCGCTTGGCAGTTCCCTTGACTCGCGCGCGCACGCGCGCGTGGCGGCGCTTGCGCAGTTCTTTGTTCGTGGTGAGTGATTTTTTCATGTTGCGAGTTGGTCTGCTGGAATTTTACTTTTACACGGCCTTCTTGCCCTGCTTGCGGCGAACGACTTCACCCTCGTAACGAATACCCTTCCCGAGGTATGGCTCCGACGGCTTTTGGCGCCGAATGTTTGCGGCGAACTGTCCGACCGACTCCTTGTTCGGACTGGTGAGCGTCATGGCGTTCTTTTCCACGGCCACGGACACGTCTTCTGGTATGTCGAGCGGGACCGTGTGCGAGAAACCGATTGTGAAAATGAACTGCTTTCCTTTCAACTCCACTCGATAACCGACTCCCTCAAGAATGAGCTTCTTCACGAATGGCGTCTCCACGCCCGCGATCATATTCTTCACGTGCGAGGCGAAGGTGCCGGTGAGCGTCTTAGCGAGACGGGAACGATCTTTTGGTGTGACGAGTACGCCGCTCGCGTCAACAACAATTGCGACCGAAGGATGCACACGCTTGGTGAGCGTACCTTTCGTGCCCTTCACGGACAGCACACCGCTCGCGACCGACACAGTGGTCTTTCCTACGGCTATCGGGTTTTTCGCAAGGCGGCTCATAAAAATATGATTACCAAATTTCAAACAACTCTTCGCCACCGACGCGATTCTTACGCGCCTCCGCATCGGACACGATGCCCGAGGGGCTTGAAATGATGCGCGCGCCCGTGCCGCCCTTCACCTTATGTGCGGCGGTGTGCGGAGCGTAGAGCCGGCGACCAGGCTTGCTGACGCGGTTCACGCCGTGTAGTCGAGAAGCGCCGCGCTCGTCGTAGGCGAGGGTCACGAGAAGTGTTTTTTGTACCCTTCCTTCCTTCACATCAGTGGTAACCATAGTGAGAAAACCGAGCTCTTTGAGCTTCTTCGCGATGGCGAGAAGGTGAGCCGAATACGGCGCCGATACTTCGCGCTTGCCGATAAGCGCGGCATTCTGCAGACGAATGATGAAATCGCCAACGCGGTCGGTTACCATGATGCTTTTTTGACGCCCGGAATCTTACCGTCGCGCGCAAGTTCTCTGAATTGTATGCGCGAGAGGCCGAACACCCGCATATACCCACGCGAGCGGCCGGTAATCGCGCAACGGTTCTTCAACCGCACCGGCGAAGAATTTCTCGGGAGCTTTTGGAGGCCATCGGAATCCATAGCCAGCTTCAAAGCCGCACGCTTTACCGCGTACTTCTTAACGAGTTTGACCTTCTTGGCGTATCGCGCCAGCTGGGATTTCTTTGCCATAAAAAATAAAGCTCCGAGGAGCGTAGCTCCAGAGTATCAGCGTTTTACGTCCGAGTCAACGATAAGCGGCATGCCGAGATGGCGGAAGAACGCCTCGGCTTCAGCCTTTGATTTCGCAGTCGTCACGATAGTAATGGCGAGACCGAACACGTCCTTAAGGTCTTCGTCAGAGGTCTCGGGGAAAATGGTGTGTTCGCGGATGCCGATGGTCATATTCCCCATCTCGTCGATTGCTTTCGCCGAAAGGCCGCGGAAGTCGCGCGTGCGCGGGAGCGCGATGTGGATGAGTTTGTCGACGAAGTCATACATGCGCGCGCCGCGCAGCGTCACTTGGTAGCCGACCGTGTCGCCTTCGCGCACTTTGAAAGAAGCGATGGAGATACGCGCCGGACGCGCTGACGGTTTCTGCCCCGTGATCTTCGCGAGACGGTCTTCGACGACCTCGAGCTGTTTCTTGTCGCGCTTTTTCCCGACGCCCGAGGAGACGACTATCTTCGTGATGCGCGGACTCTGCATCGGACTCGTGTAGCCGAAGGTCTCCGCAAGCGCGAGATAGGCCGATTGCTGTCTTTCTTTGGTAATAGACATAATTATTTCTCTACGCGCTTAATATTCGACACGTGGATTGGTCGCGAGCGCTCGACAATTCGACCCACTTCTCCGGTACGACCCTTCAGGTGACGCTTATAGAGCGCGACGCCCTCAACAATGACCTTATCCTCTTTCGGCAGGGCGCGCAGAATAACGCCGGACTTGCCCTTGTCCTTCCCGGCGATGACTTTCACGGTGTCTCCTTTTTTTACATGCATACGAAAATAGATTAAACGACTTCCGGAGCCAATGACACGATGGAGTGCCAGCCGCGCTCGGAGAGCTCGCGCGGCACAGGACCGAAGATGCGGTTCCCTTTTGGTCACATCTGCTTGCCTTGCTTCTCTATGAGGACGACGGCATTCTCATCAAAGCGGATGTACGAGCCGTCCTTGCGGGCGAAGAGCTTGGTCTGCCGCACGATAACGGCGCGATAGATGTCCTTCTTCTTTACCGCCTTGCGCGGTTCCGCAGTTTGAATCGAGACGACGATAACATCGCCAATGCCGGCGTAGCGCCGCTTCGAACCGCCGAGTATCTTGAAGACCCTGGCGATCTTTCCGCCGGAATTGTCTGCGACTGCAACGATGGATCGGTCTTGTAGCATATTATTCTTTGTCGGTCTCCGCGGACACTGTCTTCGCCGGATCGATGGCGAAACGCTTCAGTTTAGAGATCGGCCGTGTCGCCACGATAGTGACCGTATCGCCAACCTTCACCGTGTTGCCGGGATCGTGCGCGAGATATTTCTTTGAGCGTACGAAATATTTTTTGTACTTCGCGTTCTTCGTGTAGCGATCCACGCGGACCGTGGCGGTATCCTTCATCGCCGTCTTTACGACGGTTCCGACGAACGCTTGGGGACGAGAGGTTTTCTGTTCCATAGTTATGCGGCCTTAAGCACACGCGCGGACTGCTCTGTAAGCACACGCGCGATTGTCGTGCGCAGCTTCTTCGGAGCATTTGAGTCCTTGGCGCGGGCGCCCGCGGCAGAAAAACGCTCCGTGCGAAGCGTCTCGCGCGTCTTTACCAAGAGCTCATTGAGCTCGTGATCGGTCTTGGTCGTCATAGTATCTTTTTTTGTCATAGAAATGGAGAAAAAGCAAATTACCGGCGCGCGATGATTGATGTCTTGACCGGCAGTTTCATGCCCGCCTGCCGCAAGTGTTCGCGGGCTATATCCTCGGGAACGCCGTCGATCTCGAAGAGCATGCGGCCGGGGCGCACTTCGAACACGTAGTGTTTCGGATCTCCCTTCCCGCTTCCCATGCCTACTTCAGCCGGTTTGCCGGTTATTGGACGGTCGGGGAAGATGCGGGTCCAGAGCTTGCCCGTCTTGGCGGTCGCTCTTGTTATCACCTTACGGGCGGATTCGATCTGGTTGCTCGTGATGCGCCCACTCGTAAGTGCCTTGAGGCCGTATGAGCCGAAGGCAACGCTTGTACCGCGCGTCTCCGGACGGTTTCTGCGCTTTGCGCTCTTGCGCTGCGTTTGCCACTTGCGATGTTTTACTTTCTTTGGAAACAGCATACGGAAATATTAGCCGCGAGGAGATGGCCCCTCCGAGCTCGCTACGGGCTGACGCACCAACGCTTTTTTATCTTGGTACACATTACCGCGATAGATCCACACCTTGATACCGATAACGCCGTAGGGCAAATACGCTTGTTCGTGGGCGAAGTCTATGTCCGCACGGAATGTTTGGAGAGGGATGCGGCCTTTCTTGAGCTCTTCCTTGCGACTCATTTCCGCACCGCCGAGCCTGCCGGAGAGGGCGATACGCACGCCCTCTACCTCGCGCGCGGCAATCACCTTTTCCACCGTCTGTTTGAGTACGCGGCGAAACGGCATGCGCTTTTCAAGCCCTTCCGCAATCATGTACGCGACAACGGCAGCATCGGTCTCCGGCTGACGTACTTCGACGATATCGAACTTGAGTGTGCGGCGGTCGGTGGGCGCAATCTTATGCACCATGTCAGCGAGCTCTTTGCGCAACTTGCCCGCATTCTCGCCGGAGCGCCCGATGACGAGCCCAGGGCGTCCGGTCGCAAGTATGACGCGCAATTCACTCGCTGAACGCTCTATCTCGATGCCGCTGGTGTAGGTCCCGCGCAGGCGCTTCGTGAGGAAGCGGCGAATCAGTTCGTCCACCTTAATGTTCTCGCGGTAGGTCTTCGCATCAACGGCGAACCAACGACTCTTCCAATCTCGGATGATGCCGAGACGGTGTGCGTAAGGATGTACGGTATGAGTCATATAAAATCTATTTACCTTTTTTCGCGGGCGCTGAAGGTGCGAGCGATACGATCACGCGGCTCTTCCGGCGACGAATAAGAGACGCGCGGCCCATCGCGCGGGGCATATATTTCTTCAGTATGCCAGCACCCTCAACCGTAATCGATTGCACCATCATATCGTCAGGGTTCTCACCCTTCTCCTTCGCGTTTGCCGCCGCACTCTTGATAAGCTTTGTAATCGGCTCCGCGGCGCGTTTCGGGAGGAACTGTAAAATCGCGAGCGCGGCCGGGACCTTTTTACCCTTCACGAGATCCGTGACCAGGCGGACCTTGCGCGGGGTCTGATTGTGGCTCTTCAAGGTTGCGCTGGTCATAGTTATTTAGCGGCCGGTGCGGCAGCAGCGGGCGCCTTTGCAGCATTCGCTGAAGCAATCTCTGCTTCTTGCTTCTTCATCTCCATCTCCTTCTGCATCTTGCCGCCGTGGCGGATGAACTTCTTGCTCGGCGAAAATTCTCCGAGGCGGTGCCCGACCATTTCCTCCGAGACGAGCACGTCGATATGGGATTTGCCGTTATGGACGCCGAAGGTGAATCCGAGCATTTCGGGGCTTATCTGACTTCGACGCGCCCACGTCTTAATAACCCCCGCCGTTGCGGGCTTCAAATTTTTGACCTTCTTCAGGAGCTTGGCGTCCACGAAGGGTCCTTTCTTGAGTGATCGCGACATAAAAAGTAATGAAAAGCCCGCACTGCGGGATAGTTAAAAGATACAGGAAGGCATCTGCGAAGTCAAACTCTCGTGCCAAAACACCCTCATAAATCCTAGGCAATTCCAGAACCTTGACAAATATGGAATATAATTCATCTTATCCCTTACGATTCTTGCCGACTTTGCGGCGGGAGACGATAAAGACGTTTGAATACTTCTTCGGGGTGCGGGTTTTCTGGCCCTTGCCGGTCGGCTTGCCCCACGCAGACTTCGCGCGGCGGAGTCCTCTACCCTGGCGACCCTCGCCGCCGCCGTGCGGATGATCGACGGGATTCATCGCGGTGCCACGGACGGTAGGACGGATGCCCATCCAGCGAGACCGGCCCGCCTTGCCGATGACGACGAGATTGTATTCCTCGTTGCCGACCTCCCCGATAGAGGCCCAGCAGAGGTCAGACACCTTGCGAATCTCGGTCGAGGGAAGCTTCACCTGCGCATAGCCGGCGTCATGCGCGACCACTTCGGCAAAGTTGCCCGCCGAGCGGACGAGGCTGGCTCCTGCGCCGGGAGAGAGTTCAATATTGTACACAAAGGTACCGACTGGAATTGCGCCGAGCGGAAGACGGTTACCGATGGTGAGTGGCGCATTCTCGCCGACAAGGAAAGTGGAGCCTGCCTTCACCTCCTTCGGCAAGATGACGTAGCGGCGTTCCCCATCACGATAGAGCGCGAGCCCGATGAAGGCCGAGCGGAACGGATCATATTCGACGGTCTCGATACGGGCAGGGATGTTCTTCTTGTCGTAGGAAAAATCGATGTCGCGGAGACGGCGCTTGTGCCCGCCGCCTTGGTGCCGGGTGGTGATGCGCCCAAAGGCGTTTCGGCCGCCTTGGCGCTTCTTGCTCCTCAAGAGGGGCTTGTGCGGTGTATCGCCCGAGAGGAGATCTCGGTACGGGAGCGTGGTCATCGCGCGACGGCTCTTGGTGGTTGGTTTATACGTTTTCATAGATATTATGCGAATTGGATGGTATCACCGGCATTCAGATACACATACGCCTTGTGGCGAGCGGCACGGGAACCTTCGCCGCGCCGGGTGCGCATCGACTTCGACTTGCCCGGTAGGTGTACGATGCGTATCTTCCTCGGTGTCACTTTATAAATCTCCTTAATGGCGCCGGCAATGTCCGCCTTTGTCGCCCGCAGGGGCACGGCGAAGGTGTAGACGCCCTTCTCGGTCACGATGAGCGCCTTCTCGGAGAACCAGGGCGCGCGAATAATCTCATGCGCAACACCACCAACAGACGTTCGCGCGCGTGCATGCACGTGATGCGTCATTTTCCCTTTTTTTTCTTTCTTTTTGCCGGTAGAAGATGCCATAAATAATTATTTAGACTTCGCACGCGCGAGAAGCGAGGCAAATGCCGTTTCCGGATTCTCGATGATGAGGTATTTGTGCGTGAGTACGTCTACCGGATTGAGATTGCGCACCTCTTCCGTCGTCACGTTGCCGAAATTGTGGAAACTCTTTGCGACATTCATGTTGTACGCGGCGAGAGCGAGCAGTGCCGTGTTATTTTTCTTTGTGGCAAGGTCGGCAACCGCGGCGCCCTTCGCGAGCTTTTCGAGCACGAGCCGCGCGGCCGCCGTTTTCGGCGCGCTCATGCTGAATGCATCAACAAGAATCATCTCACCGTCCTTCGCCTTCTTCGACATGACCGAGAGGAGGGCGCCGACACGCATCCCGCGGTTTATCTTCTCGCTGTAATCGCGCGTCGATCGCGGGCCGAAGGTAACGCCGCCGTGGCGCCAGATCGGCGAGCGGGAGGAGCCGTGGCGCGCCTGACCGGTACCCTTCTGTTTCCACGGCTTCTTCCCGCCGCCCGAGACTTCGGCGCGATCCTTGGTATGTGCGCGATTCTGGCGCAGATTGGCCTGCATCGCGGTGGTGACCTGGTGCACAAGATCGCTCCGCCACGGCACGCCGAAAATGCCTTCCGGAAGAGCGATGGTGCCGACCTTCTTCCCTTCCATTGAAAAGATGGGTGCTTCAAGCGCGACGTATTGCGCCTTTTCAGCTTTCTTTGTTGCCTTCTTCGTAATTTTCTTTGCAGAAGCCATAGTATTCAAATTACGCGGATACGACCTCAAGCAGGGTACCGCGGCGCCCGGGCACGGCACCGCTCACGATAATCTTGCCCGCCTTCGGGTCAACGACGAGCACTTTCAGATTCGTCACCGTCACGCGGTCGGTACCCATGCGGCCGGCCCTCTTCATGCCCTTGGCACCGCGGCCGCCCGCGCGGCCGCCCGCGCCGCCGATGGAACCCGGAGAGCGCTCAGTGTGCTTCTGTCCGTGAGACCGCGGGCCGCCGTGGAAGCCATGACGCTTCACGACACCAGCGAAGCCCTTCCCCTTCGTAATACCAGAGACCTGCACCGTATCGCCAACGGCAAATACTGACGCGTCAATCGTGCTACCGACTTCAGCCGTGTCCTCCGTACGAAATTCCCGGATGTCGGTGTATCCCTTCCCTTTGGTGTGCCCAAGAACTGCCTTGCTGATGTTCTTTGTCTTACGAATACCCGTACCGACCTGGATTGCGGCGTAGGCGTCCTTGCCGTCCTTCGTCTTCACTTGGGTGACCGTCACTGGGTCGGCAGTAAGGATGGTTCCTGCGCGGGCGCGGCCATCCTCCCCGAACACTCGGGTCATGCCTTCTTTCTTGGCGAGGATGAATTTCATTTTGTATGCAAATCGCGCCACAGCAATCGCTGGGCGCGATTTGCTGGAGGTCCCGCGGGGGACATAGCGATTCTGGTACTCTACACGAGCGGGTAAAAACACGCAAGGTAAAAGAAAACCGCGCACTCAATGAGCGCGCGGTCAAATCCCTTGACGTCTCAAAACCACACCGATGGTCTTAAAGAGGATCTCCAGGTCGAAACGGATATTTTGGTGATCGATGTAGAAGAGATCCAGCCGAAGAGCAGAACGTGGACCGTACTTTATCGACCATGCTCTCCCGTGAAGTTGCTCAAGTCCGGTGAGACCGGGGCGCGCATTAAGACGATACTTATATCCAGGAACTTCCCGGGTGTATTTTTCAACTTCTCCAAGCGGGCGCGGGCGCGGTCCGACCAAACTCATCTGCCCCAGAAGCACGTTGATAAGCTGGGGGAGCTCATCCATATGTGTCTTCCGCAGGAACCTTCCCGGTGCGGTGACGCGCTGGTCGCCCCACAAAACCATATCCATCGGCCGGCCGGTTTTGTCCCTAAGTGTCCGAAATTTGAACACCATAAACGACACGCCGCGGTATCCGAGACGGGTCTGCCGGAAGATAATCGGTCCGGGCGATGTCGCCTTAATCCAGATAGCAATGAGCGAAAACAATGGTGCGGTCAGCACCAGAAGCACGAGTGCACCGAGAAAATCAAAGATCTTCTTACCCATTACCCTCCTCCTCAACGGTTTAGAGTGCTTTGGTGTATATAACACAGGAAATAAGATGAGTCGATAAACACACAACCGCCCTTGCGGGCGGTTGTGTGTTTTCTTGGTCGTCTTTGCTAAACCATCTTCACGTCTATCGTGACTCCCGACGGAAGGTTGAGGTTCGTGAGGGCCTCGATAACCTTCGGCGAGGGGTTCAGAATATCGATGAGGCGCTTATGAATGCGCATCTCGAACTGTTCGCGTGCATCCTTGTAGACGAAGGTGGAGCGATTTACCGTCCAACGCTTGATCTCGGTGGGGAGCGGTACCGGGCCGACGACGACGGCGTCGAGGCGCGCCGCAGTGTCCATAATCTGCTTCACCGAGAGATCAAGAATCTTATGCTCGTAGGCGCGCACGCGAAT